>Ga0210006_1001067_pt1 | contig 19392 bp, 22 predicted proteins | sample CryGey02umfilter_2_FD_185452 | JGI IMG/M metagenome (GOLD analysis project Ga0210006, IMG submission 185452) | Groundwater microbial communities from aquifer in Utah, USA - Crystal Geyser 4/10/14 0.2 um filter (SPAdes) (version 3) | ecosystem: Environmental > Aquatic > Deep subsurface >... | reverse complement strand
CGACCTCATCTTCGTCCATAATTCGAGTCTCCTTTATTTGGTTTGAAAGTTGCTACAAAAGAACGATTGATCAGAACGCGCACATTATAGGACTTACGGGAGGTTTGTGCAAATACGCGGCGCGTGCATTATAATGTGGCGGCCTAGAAGTTTTCGCACTTTCAGTTTTACACTCTTACACAAGGAGGAAGCAATGTATGTTGATGCGATGTTCTTGGGGGTTGTACTTAAGTATCGGGAACTCCTGCGTGCTTTTGGTCTCAAAGAGGTTGCATTAAGGCAACTGCTTCGTCCGACGGTGGCTCACCCAGACGCTGATCATCAGTATGTACAGTTTGACACTGCTTCCCCTATTTGCGGTGAATGTTTGTGGGTTCCACCAGCTTCAATGTGTGGATGTGGGCTTTCTCATCGAGATCAGGTTGAGTGGCTGGTGCTGGACATTATTGAGGCTTTGCTTTTACAAGGAGTATTGATTCAGTCCCAGATGGGGCGGCTTGGTATGCCGTGTTGGGAGCAGTATGAAAATTGAATAAAAAAGGGCCGGACGTTTGTACAAACGTCCGGCCCAAGTTATTACAAGAGAAAGACACTCTTACGAAATGTTTTGCAGCTCATGCAAGTTTGCATACATGCCACGATGTTCAATCAAATCTTTGTGAGTGCCCTCTTCTACGATGCGTCCTTTGTCCATTACCACAATCTGGTTACAGTTTTTGATGGTTGCCAATCGGTGCGCAATTACAATCACGGTAACGTGTGGATCTTTATAAAACTCCTCAAGCGCTTCTTGCAATTTTGCTTCAGTTTGCGAGTCAAGTGCCGATGTTGGTTCGTCCAGAATCAAAATGTGGGGCTTTTTTAAAAACGCGCGCGCTAGTGCAACACGCTGTTTTTGTCCACCCGAAAGCAAAATTCCGCGCTCGCCCAGTTGTGTTTCGTATCCATTCTCACAACTTTTAATAAACCCGTGAATGCCGGCTTTTTGCGCCGCACGCTCAATCGCATAGGCTGACGCATGTAGATCGCCCAGTGAAATGTTTGCCACAAACGTACCGTCCATTATCGCGTAGTCTTGGCTCACCAACCCAAACAATCCGCGAAGTGACGTAAGATCCCAGTTTTTTACATCAACGCCATTAATCATAACTGCCCCACCCGTTGCATCGATGAGGCGTGGAAGTAGTTGTACCAGTGTGCTTTTACCCGCTCCCGATGGGCCAACGATTGCAATGGAATCCCCGGGGTTTATGGTCAGGTTAATGCCACGAATACAATCCTCGTTTGGTTCGTTTGTTCCGTTAGGATGCGCATACGAAACATTCTTGAGCGTAATTGTGCAATACTCGTGGTGTGGTGTTTGTGCCTTTTGGGGATTAACAATGTTTGGTGTAAGATTCGTCACATCAACTAGCCGTTTAATTCCTTCACTTGATTCAGCGATTCGATCAACAAGCCGTGCGATTCGCCAAAACGAATGCATGAGTTTTTCCGTTAGAGTCCACGCAAAAACCAGCTCGGCAACGCTGATTTGTCCCAACATTGTTTGGTACAACAAAAGACCAAGAATCGCTCGACGTGCATAGCTACTTACGCGGATTTTCCAGCGATTGTATCTATAGATTCCAATGTGTACTTCAGATGTGCCTTGTGACTTTAAATCTTTGTGGATTTGTTCGTACTGACGCTGCATTTCTCCTGCGGCGTTGTAGAGCTGTACAATACCTATTCCAGTAACTGCATCCATGGCTCTTGCCCACGAATCTTCATAAAGTTGGTAGCGTGCCTCACGATACGGTTTTTGTACAGCCTGCTGTTTGATCGTAAGCGTAACAAATCCAACGAGCGCAACAAAAACCAAAAGCGTACACCAGGGGTTGATGTATGACAGTGGAATGGCAGAGATACTTAGCTGAAGAATGGTTGGAATTAATTCCCACTCAAGCATCATGACTAAATCGGTGACTTTATCAACGCCGTTATTTACTTTGCCGAGCAATGCGCCAGATTTTTGCTGGTGATGCCAACTCAGATCCATTCCCAGAAAATGTTTAAGAATACGTACGTTTAGATATTCGTACATCTTGTAATAAAACTCGACCACGATTTCCCAGTCGAACTTGTTGTCAAGCCGCATATGGATTTCGTCAAACACAAGAATTGCGCCGATCCAGAAAAAAAGCATCTGTATATCTGCGCTTGAAATACGTTCAATCGAAAAACTAAGTAGGTATGTGTCCAAAACGCCTAGCGTTTCGTAAACGATAGCAATCCCTATAAATAGGTAGAATCGTTTGTGAAACGGCGCCAACAGTGACCACACTCCCTTGAGTGACGACATGGCAAAGCTCCTTTACAGATAGGGTTTGACTAAAAACAACAATGAGAACGTTATGAAGTTGTAGGTGAATTGTGAAAGAACTTGATACGTTAGGCACTCCATTTTGTGGAGTGGTTTGTATCAAGTTAAAACTGGGCCGTGAGGTTAGTTATGGGGCTTGTTGATTCAAAAACACATTCCACGTTTTGGCGTGCGGGCCTAGCGGGATTTGACTCCCGTCGGTTGCGTTTTTTAGTTGTGATGTCTTTTATTGACATGAGTGAGAGCCTACACTATAAGACGATACACGTCAAGTGTTAGTTTTTTGAGGAGTCTGGATTAAGAGGGATTTTTAACGTTGAAACTTTTTGTTCTATTGGTTGATTCTCGGGGATGCTGGTAACTTGTTTTAAAAATTTACCGTAAATGCCGCGAGTGGTAACAATGCCAATGACGTGTTTGTCTTTAAGAACGGGAAGACGTCTAACTTTGTGAACCAAAAGGAGTGCGCAGGCTTTTAAAATATGATCTTCGGGATGAACCCAGATTACGTTTTGTGACATAAAATCTTTTGCCACAAATTTACGTAGACTGCCGACTTCTTCTTCGATGCGATCGTAGTTTAAATAATAATTTGTGTCGGAATAAAATTCTTTTTCTTCTGGAAACAGTTTTAGCAGAATATCTTTTTCGGAAACAACACCAAGAATTTCTTGAGATTCGTTAATAACTGGAACGCCTGAGATTTCGTAGGAGACAAGAAGATTAACTACATCCTCAAAGGAGGTGTTGGGTGAAACAGTCACTACATCGTGTGTCATCACCTCGGATACAGTCATTACAAAACAATTATAACATCAATCTGTGTTTGGTGGTTTATAATAAACGTTGCAACGTGGGTCGCTAGCTCAATTGGCAGAGCAACTGGCTCTTAACCAGTAGGTTCAGGGTTCGATTCCCTGGCGACCCACCACAGAATGAGTACATTCTTAGTAGTTTGTTCAACAAACTACACCTCAATCTTTGCCTGCGTAATTTTCAGTAGTGTTTGAGTACAAAACTGCAGGTTAGTCATCTTGTAAAAACTCAACGTATTATCGTCCGCTCGTGTTGGTGCACGATAAGTCTTGACCAGTTTTTTGCTATACTTACGTCAATGCCAAGTACAACTTCTACCGAAATTGAACGAAAGTTTTTGGTGCCCACGCCGCCTGATCTTACCGGCAAATCCCCTATCGTGTATGAACGTTACTATATCTATTCTCAACATGGAATTGAACTGCGGGTTCAGAAAAAAGGAGAAATTTTTGAAATTGAGCGCAAAGAAATGGTTTCAGATTTAAGTAGATCAACCGAAAAACTGGAAATCTCACAAGATGAGTTTGAAATTTTAAAGACACTTGCTCACAAGTCGATTATTCGCAAAAGTTATGTGTTATCAAAAAACCCTGAAACATCGCTAAAAATTTATGAAGGTGATTATGTAGGACTCATACGGTGTGAGGTTGAGTTTGCATCAGAAGACGAGGCGAATAAATTTGAAGTTCCGGGTTGGTGTGGGGCCGAAATTACTACGTCGATCTTGGGGAAAGATTCCAAACTTGTTAATCTCTCTCGCGATGAGTTTTTACAAGAGATTAATACTGCAAGCAGAACGAGTATTGTCGTTAATGCCTCATAAAAAAAGATGACCGACTGAATAATTTTGTAGTCTTTGTACGCTACATCCCACTGCAATTATTCACTCCACTAGTGGGGAGTTAGTAACTTTGAAATTCTATCAGGAAGCTGATACTAGGCGTATGTGGTATTTTTTAACTCAAAATTCGTATCAGTAATTTCAAGCCACGACAGGTAGTTATCAAAATTAAACCCCGTGTTAATAAAATTTTGATCGCGCGCATCCTCAGCTAAATGAGTGTGACCACACACTAAGATAGTATCGGCAGGCAGATTTTTTTGTGCCCATTTTTTGCCTTGATTGTTGGCAAAAGTATAAACTTTGTAGACGTTTGGTCCACATATTTTTACGCCAATGGAGTGGACGATATGAGAAATTTCGGATATAAAATTTTGAACTTTTTCAGGAGAATTGTTTTCATCGTGAGGAAACATGAATTTATTGCCATGCTCAATGTGGAAAACGTAATTCGTAACACGTAATTCGTAACTGGTAGCTTGGGTGTGTGAAAAAAGGGATACGCGTTCATCACAGAGTTTTTTGGCGTCGTGATTCCCATAGAGATAGACAGTCTTTTCTTTCATGATTGGAAACAGTTGTGACCATCCACTCGCCATAAATGTATCAAACGAAATTAGGTATCCATCCCAAAAATCACCGTTTATAATTATTTGATCGGTTTCAGTGAATATTTTTGATAAAGCATCGAATTTGTGTTGATGGAAATGCTCATCAAGGTGTATGTCTGAGATGACAATAGTTTTCACGTGTGTATTGTATCTAAATTTAAAATTTTGTGTCGAGTTAAGCTAATACGTCGCAATAACATCTGGTGTTGCATACCCATATGCCCAGCATACGCGGACAGGATCTGCAAGTTCAGGATGTGCTAGTACAACTTGGCTACAGTTTTCGGGCACATGGGAAAGTAGTTTGTAACTTTTTCCATTATCTGATCGGTAAATGTATTGCTGACTAGCATCTGTGTGGTTGCGTGGGTCTCGAGGCAATAATTCTAAATAGTCAGGTACAAGTCCTGGAATCCAAACTGGAGTGCTATCTCCCCAGTTTGAGTAGAGTCCGTCCCACACGCCAGTTCCACCGCCACTAACAGGGTACGAACCGTGATCAAGGTAATAGCGTTTTAAGGCGTTGTTAATTTCTTTTAAATCCGAGATGCGTTTTGCAGTTCGCGCATTTACGAGTGAACCTTGAAATGATGCAATGCCAATTCCGGCCAAAAGACCAATAATAACGATCACCACCAGAAGTTCAATAAGGGTGAATCCACGTGACGTGCGATTAAACATACTTCATATTAGGGCGATTCTTAGATGCATGTCAATGGAGGTTTGTAAGCTATTGGTTCACAACTAGTACAATAACCTTTTATTTGCGAAAGCCTTACCAGAGGCGGTCTTCAAATATCTTTTAAAAGCCAGCGCACTTTCTTTGTTTGTAAATGCAGCATAGAACGTGATTTTCCATGGTCTAAAACTTTTGGTTGAGGATACTTTTCCGGCATTGTGGTATTCAATTCTCTTTTTCAGGTTTGTGGTGAATCCGTAATATTTTTTGACTTGGTTTTTTTCGCTTGATAGGATATATGTGTAATACATAGTAATGTGCCCTTCTTCACTAAAGTTTCGAAGGGCATTCTTCTTTTCTTTTAAATATTGGGGTTGTCTTCCACCAATCTTTTGCACTTAATGAACCTTGGTCATGGCTGCGCCATTCGTAGCTCGAAGAGCGAAGAATGGTGCCGCGGGCGAGACTTGAACTCGCACGTCCTAAACGGACACTAGGCCCTCAACCTAGCCTGTCTGCCAATTCCAGCACCGCGGCGTAATACGAGTACGTATTCATAAGTTTAAATATGGAATTTAAACTCAATTGCTCCCTTGCCTGTCCTGGGAAACTATCTGTGCGTGGACGTACGTATTGTAACATGTAGAGTGAGGGTTTTTGAATAACAATACTGGATTCGTTGGACATCTTTTTCGTATGCCGATAGATGTGCTTCTGTATTTTGTTTTGGAGTTTCTATGACATTTGCATCTGGCTATTTCGGTTTTTTGGTGCCCGTTTTGAGTTTGTTTTGAGTTTCGCGCAGGGCTATTTTTGGTAGCGCATCTTTATTGTCGGTTAGATACTTTTTGACCCTCGTGCGGTGATGTGCAATCAGACTTCGTAATATCCACGACACAGCTTTGGTAATTAATATATCGTTCTCATGTTTTAAACGATCTACATTGACAAACGCAACGTCGGCACATCGGTGATCTGGGGAATTTTGTACAACTTTATTGAGCAACACAATACTGGCTCTTCGTTTTGAAATATCATTAGATTTTGAAAATTGGGTGAGTAACTTTTTCCACGCGTTCCAATTATGTAACATGTCCTCTGCACTAAATGCAGCCTGACACGTGGTATCAATTTCGCACCAGCCAGTTAGCTGTCCAATCCATGAATTAAGAATCTGTGGATCTAATGCATGTCGATGATCATTGTCGTATTGCAGTAAAAATCCTGGCATTGTGCGTTCGGTAAATGTTTTTCCGTTGTAGAGTGATGTAAGAAGTGTTTCAAATTCTTTTTGAGTCAGGTCTGGGTGTGTTTTCAAAAACTCACGTGCAATGTTTCGCTGAGACGGGACGTTTATGTTGTAGTATGGCCGAGGACTCCCAACGTATGACAAAGCTTCTTTTGAATATTCCGTTGCAACCTGATCGATCATAGAAAGTATTTGTTGGTGAAACGTGTTCATGTACGTATGTTACCGCGCCTAATTGTTTTTTTCATTGTAGTGTAAAATTGTGTTACGTGGAAAGACAGATTCGAACGCTTTTAGTAATTATTGTTGTTGCTGTAACAATTGTGTTGTTTCCTAATGATTGGGAACAGATATTGTTTGAATCTCGCCCCCCTACCAACGGCGTGACGGTGACTGATGTTGTTGATGGCGATACGATTAAACTTTCAGACGGAACAACCATCCGATACATAGGGATTGATACTCCTGAGACTAAACATCCCCACAAAGGTGTCGAGTGTTTTGGGCTACAGGCATCAAAGAAAAATAGCGAGCTTGTACTGGGTAAAACAGTCAAATTAACGTACGACGTTTCTAAAACTGATAGATATGGTCGAGTGTTAGCTTACGTGTGGGTTGAAGGAAAGATGGTAAACGAGACGTTAGTAAAAGAAGGTTATGCATTTGCAACGGCATTTCCGCCGGATGTTTTGTACCAAGATACGTTTGAAATGCTTGAGGCGGAGGCGAAATTTGAAAACCGAGGATTGTGGAATGAGTGCGAATAAGTTTTTCTGCGATACAATAGTTCTACTACCCAATAGCGCACGTTAACTTATGAATAAGGAGGCGAATAATTGCTGTTGTTGATACGGTGTATATCTCAGTTGAGAAGATGACTTGTCATACCATACTGAAAACCCGATTACATCCCAGAGCGTTTTTTAAGATGGTTTGGGATTTACCGGACGAGGACTATAGAAGGATTTTTGGATTTGTTCCTTTACAAAAGTGTATGTGTGGCAATGAGATCACCCTACAGGTCCCCTTTGCTTCTAGAGGAGGACTATAACATGCGAAGGATTTGAAGAGGCTGTCAATCGTTTTACTGACGCCATATATAAACGAAGGAGATGAAAATGTTACCACCCGAGTGGGAACAACTTTGGGAATGTACAAGGTCTGGAAATGAAGTAACAGATGAAGTTACTTTTCATGCTCTGGAATGGTTGTATGACAATCGTACAAAGAAAGGAACGTGGTTTCACAATCCATTCCGTGTCGAAAAGAAAAATAAGCAAGGTCAGTTTCGTCTTATCTCATGGGCGGGTCCGCAGCTGAGCATTGTTCATCTGGCAATTTCACGATGGCTCAAACATGAGTATGTGCGAAAAAGTATGGATGCATCAACGCCAGGTGTTGGTGGAGTTATGGTTGCACTGCGCGCACACGGCGATAATAAGTTTGTAACGCTCGTTGATGTTGCCAATGCATTCTCATCTGTAAGTGAACGTAGTCTTAGTGCAGCTTTAAGATGCCTCATGGATGATGTTACCGAAGAATTTCTCGATGTACTTCTTGAACTCACCACAGTTGATGGGCACGTATGGCAAGGGTGGTCTGTTTCAAAAGATTTGTTTAACCTGGTCATGCTTAATCTTGATCCAGTGGTTTTTGATCAGTTGCCCTTCCTTGGCGTTGAAATATATACGCGCTACGTAGATAACTTGATATTTTCATCAAGCAAACCGTATTCGCCTATCACGTTGGAACGATTTTTACGGCATGTGTTTAAACAATGTGGTTTTTTGTTGGGACCTTTTCAACACAGCGATCAGGGTCGATATAGTTATCTTGGGGTCATGGTTGAAGAAGGAAATTATAGACCTCAAGATGTGAAACGGTATGTGGTTGAAATTGAAAAAGCTTTACAACACCCCTGCCCGCATCTGTATTACTGGACAATTCTAGGATATTTCTCCTGGACTCTTAGTGTCAGTCGAGACAATATCCCAAAAGAGTTATTTGAGGTGTTCGAGAGGTATTTCAAACTGGTAGGAATGATTCCACCCGCCTTGCAACGATTGATGATAATGCGGTATCAGATGTCGTTTGCAGATTTGCAAAACTAACGTATTAAAAAGGCCTGTGGCATGTGCCCGGGCCTTTATTTTTGTAAGTGTCATTTAGGTGTTTTGTTGTTACGCTACCGTACAATAAAAGTCGTGTCGCATATAATTTCCGTTGACCATCTTGTTAAGCGATATCACAAAGCTGATCGAAATGCCGTTGACGATGTTTCGTTTTTTGTTGAAGAGGGTGAGTTTTTTGCATTGCTTGGGCCAAATGGTGCGGGTAAAACTACGGCAATTTCAATTCTTACTACTACCCTATCAAAAACATCGGGGGATGTTTCTATCGTTGGCTTGGATTTAGATAAAGATACAGCACGTATTCGTCAGCAGTTAGGAATCATATTTCAAAATCCGAGTGTGGATGATAATTTGACCGCAGAAGAAAAATGTGCGGTTTCATGCGTTTTTGTATAACTTATATCCTTTTCGACCAACATACGCGATGATGCCTGACGAGTACAAAAAACGAATCAGTGAACTGTCCGAAATTCTTGGGATCGGTGATGAATTGTTCAATCCTATTAAAACTTTTTCGGGCGGTATGAAACGAAAACTCGAAATCGTCCGAAGTCTTATGCATAAACCGAAGGTCTTGTTTTTAGATGAACCCACATCAGGTCTTGATCCGATTTCGCGCGCTAATTTATGGAGTTACCTAAAACAAGTTCGGGAAAATGAGCACACCACCATTTTTCTTACCACGCATTATCTTGAGGAAGCCGAAGAGGCTGATCGTCTTTGTATCATAAATCAGGGACGAGTTATTGCGCTTGGTTCGCCAAAAGAGATCAAGGGAGAACTTTCCAAAAGCAGTGTTGTGTTTTCATCTAATCACTTAGATGCATTACAAAATGAGTTACTGCAAAAACAGATCTCATTTAATACAGTAGGTCAAGATCTTATCGCCAACATTGAACACGACAACATTGCACACGTCATACAATCTATTGCAACTCCTCTGACAAAACTTGAAATGCATAACGCAACGCTTGATGACGCATACCTACGTATTATCGGTGATTCGTTAGAAAAGCAAGAACAGACAACATGAACCAATTCAATGCAATCTTCGCCATAGCATTTAGAGATTTTACAAAACTGCTTAGGGATAAACCGCGACTCCTGGTGAGTTTTGTGTTTCCTGTTTTATTTATCGGTGCACTTGGGGGAAGTTTGCAGTCTGGTTTTGGCGATGCAATCGGTTACGATCTAATTACATTTATTTTTACAGGTGTGTTAGCACAAAACCTTTTCCAATCAACAGCATCAGGTGTTATCTCACTTATTGAAGATAGGGAAAATGATTTTAGTCAAGAAATTTTTGTATCACCGATTTCGCGATACTCAATTATTATTGGCAAGATTTTAGGCGAGACGTTAGTTTCAATGGTGCTTGGACTGGGGATTATTGTCTTTGGTTTTATAGTAGGAGTTCCGCTCACATTCGCAATTCTTCTTAAACTTATTCCCGTTGCGCTTATTGCATGCTTTTTTGGCGGCGCATTTGGGGTAATTGTACTTTCAAATCTTTCATCGCAACGAACAGCAAATCAGATTTTTCCGCTCATTATATTTCCACAATTTATTTTAGCCGGTGTGTTTAACCCGATTAAAGATTTACCAGTGTTTTTAGATGTGTTGTCGCGTATTTCGCCTATGCGGTATGCGGTTGATTTGATGCGAGGGGTTTATTACGCCGGGACTCCAGAATATGACTTGGTAGTGTTATCGCCCGTGTTATACAACCTGACGGTGATTGCAGTCGTATTTGTACTATTTTTATTAATTGGAACAACGCTTTTTGTCAAAAACGAGCGAAATAGGTAATGTTCGGATAGGTCCTGCGTACAACTCTATGGGCTTGATATTTTGGGTTTTTCCGTTATAATTGCGACAAGAACTTTAACTCTTTATTTCATAATGATTGGGAGGTTACCTGAAGAAATATGTATGGATCATTCCGTTTGTAATTTTCATCATGTGTGTGGTACTCCCCTCTTTTCTTAATGTGACGGGGATTTATGAGGTAGATATCTTAGTAGAACTTATTATGGGAGTCTACGTAATTTTGGTCGGTATGATGGTCATAGGTGGAACGGCAAACTATTGTTCTGGTTTTAGCTTTTTTGTTTATAAGACAACCGATGATTCGAGATATTCTAAAGACTTGGGTATGATGACAAAGTTGTTTGCCGGTGGGTTTGTTGTTTTTATCTTTGCGGCTTGTTTTGTGGGTCAGCCTGGAAATCCAACACCCCTTGAGGCCCTGAGCAGGTTGTATTGTGGAACGTATACATTATTTCTGCTTTTGTTTACGTATCATTTCGAGTCAAAGCATTCGATGGATCGTAAAAACAAGGAAACCCAACGAAGAGTGCGCGAGTTAGAAGAAGCACTCAATTCAAGAGGAACAAGGAGTTAGGAGATGACCAAAGTAAGAAGACCTCTAGCATCAAAAGTGGTTGCGCTTCAAACAACCTGCGATGCGTGTGGAACGATATATGCTGCTAGTCAAGTTAAGTGTCCAAACTGTGGAGAACCTCATTCAGCCAAAGTGCCCATGTCACTTTCCGGTGCACGTGAAGTTACTGATCTTGTTGAGCTCAGTCGCGCATATGCAGGGGCAGATTTAGTCTGTGGATCGTGTGGAGTTCGCAATCATGCAGGAAGTACAACCTGTAAGCAATGTGGCTCACCGCTTGACGACGCGGAACAGTTTCATGGCGGGATTACTGATGAGCCGCCGACTAAACCGGTGCATCGCTCGAATCAGTCGAGACCTTCAAGCACCGGCGAGCAAATTCAGCCAACCTTTGATATCCGTAGTGGTGCATCACGTTCTGGCGGAGTAAGTGGTGGGTCTAGTTACCAGTCACCTACCAGATTGCCATTACCAATCCAGCGTTATTCGGCATATGGTACGTCCCACATCTCGGATACGTATATTCCCTGGCAAGCAATAGGGATCGTCGCAACTTTTGTTTTGCTCATGACATTTTTACTGTGGCCCCATCAAGAGACGGTGACGGTTACGGGATTTACTCGCGAGAGATCAGTAACTGTCCAGGCATACCAATGGGTACCCGAAGAAGATTGGGAAGACAATGTGCCGTCGGGAGCAATCACTATTTCGTCACGGCGAGCCCAGCGATCAACAGAACAGGTAGAGGTCGGTCAGGAATGGGTTGATCCGCCGCCAATCAATTGTAAACCAGCTGGAGAGGAGATCAACAATCTCTATAATGGGTTTGCTAAGATCACGCCATACGAGGAGTGTGACGATCCGCCTGGGTATTATGAACCGGTGTATGAAGATCAACCTGTATACGATACCAAGGTGAGTTACAAGATTCAGAAGTGGGTAACAGTCCAGCGTGGAACTGATCGAATTGAAGGAAAAACTTCAAGTTGGCATTCGTATGGCGCGAGTGGCCAGAAGGTTGATATCGGTGCGATTCGCTACATCGTCGTTTTGCAAATGAAAGAAGATGCATCGGTGCGTGACAAAGTTGTGTCTGAACAAGATTGGAATCTTTTCCATGAGAACATGACACTTGTTGCGCGTATGAATCGGATTGGGGGAATGTATTCCCTCACGCTCGTTGAATAAGTAAAGCCCTGGGGTTGAGAGAATTCTCTCTTCCTCAGGGCTTTTTGTTTATCCAAAAACTACATGTTAAAAATTGGGATTATGATTCCAATAACAATTGCGATATTAAGTGCTACAAGTGCAACGAGGTAGTTTTTATACTCCTTGTTGTGTTTCTTTAAGTTAAATATTTGCATCCCGGCGAGAGTGCCGATCCAGCCGCAAAACACTGCGGGGACAAGGAGCCAACCATCTGAAATTCTTTGCAAGTTGTGTTTTTTAAGATACGAATCCCATGCAATTGCCATAAACCCAAATGTGTTTGCCAATAATACAACTCCTGCAATTACGATCGTCAAAGTGCTGACATGCATATCCATTCTCCTGATTCAGTTAAAGGGCAGAAAATAACAATCAGTTTGATACTTACCTGGATATTATATCCCATAACGTAAAACTCGATGTGTTGGTTGCTCACAAACGTGATCGATGCGTATAATGAAACCGTGTCTAAAACTGCCGTTATAACAGGTGCCTCGAGCGGAATCGGAAATGCAATTGCACACCAGCTTGCGAGCGAAGGCTACAATCTTTCACTTAATTATTTTGGCAAAGCGGAAAAAGTCGAAGAGATTGTTTCGCAGTTTGAAAAGTATGGCAACGAAGTTATTGTTATTCATTCTGATATTTCAACATCCCAAGGGCGCGATGCCTTTATTAATCATACGGTTGACCATTTTTCAAGTATCGACGTTCTTGTTAATAACGCAGGCATATATATGCGAACGTCTTTTTCCGATCTTTCCGTTGAGGCATATGAAAAAACATTGGGTGTGAATCTTACAGGTGCGCTTTTTTTAACCCAAGGATTTTTGTCTTCCTTCAACGAAAACTCATCAATAGTTTTCATGTCGTCAATAAATGCATTCGTAGGCTCAGATCATGGCGTTGATTACAACATTTCAAAAGCAGGAATGATAGCAATTGCGCGGTCACTTGCTATTGAGCTTGCACCAAAAGTTAGAGTAAATGCCATTGCGCCGGGAAGTATTGATACGCTACTTATTTCATCGGATACGCGCACGCGTCGTGATGAGCGAGTTGACGAGCAGTTAATCAAACGTCTGGGTACTCCGCAAGATGTTGCAAATATGGTCTCGTATTTGGTTTCTAATAAAGCTAGTTTTGTTACTGGTCAAACATTTCATGTAAACGGCGGAAAATATTTTTCGTAAATGCTGTTATGAAACATCAAACAAAATCTCAATTAGTACTCACCTATCTTATCCTCCATGTGTTAGTAAGCGTTGGCGTGTTTTGTGTTTTGCACTTTTATCTACTTAAACAATATATACTTATAGAAATACTTATCTCGGTAAATTTTAGTTCTCTCCTTATGTTCGGATATGACAAAATGGTTGCTGGATATGAACGATCAGTAAGATTACCCGAAAACTTCTTTTTTTTGATCGCGACTTTTGGTGGTTCACTCGGGATTTTGTTTGGTTCTAATCTTTTTAAACATAAACGTCAGAAGATGAGTTTTATGGTGTGGATTTTTGGGATTATTCTCTTGCAGATCGTTGTAATCTACGCGGTGTATTATTTTGATCTTCTAGGACCTTTGCTTTCCTCGTAGGAAAACAGTGCGCGTGCAATCTTATCTAGGTTGTTTCGATTTGCAATATTTTTGAATACCGTTACGATGAATATACGATGTGTGGGATATTTGCAGCCTATCTGAACAAACCTGAGGCAGGATACAAAACGTTTGAAGGTTTGAAAAAGCTTGAATATCGTGGATACGATTCCTGGGGTGTGGCTTTGTTGCAGGATGACCAAACCATTTCTGTCTCAAAGGAGATTGGAACGATTGGAGATAGTACGCTTGATTTGGTTGGTTCAGTTGCAATTGGCCATACGCGTTGGGCAACGCATGGTGGTGTGACCAAGCAGAATGCTCATCCTCATCTGTCGTGTGACAAAAAGTTTGCGGTTATTCACAATGGGATTATTGATAATTATCTCGAACTAAAAAGTGAACTTTTGGCGCGTGGTCATGTGTTTGAATCTGGGACTGACACCGAAGTTTTTGCACATCTTTTGGAAGAAAAGACTTTTTGGGATTCGTTCGCAGTGCTTGATGGATATAATGCTATCGTTGCGCTTGATGCACAAAACGGCACTATCTATGCTGCAAAGACAGGCTCGCCCTTGGTTGTTGGGATTGGAAAAGATAATACCTATTATCTTGCATCAGATCCAGCCGCATTAACGGAATATACCTGTACGGTTTGTTTTGTGGAGGATATGCAAGGTGTTCAAATCAGCGACAATGGATTTACTCTTTTTGATCTTTCTACGCATACGCCCGTTGCCTATTCGCTCTCAACACTTGAGGTTTCAGATGTGCAAACTACTCGTAATGGTTACGAACACTTTTTGGATAAAGAAATTAACGAGCAACCCGAGGTTATTCGTCTGATTGCCGAAACATCATCCGACCAAATTCAGCAGCTGACTCGCGCTATTAGCCGTTCCTACGGAACGTATTTCGTTGCATGTGGAACAGCTTACAATGCTGCCCTTGCCGGTGCATATCTTTTTTCTAAAATAGCTAAGAGACATATAAATATTACTCAGGCAAGTGAGTTTTCGTATCTTTCTGGTTTTATTCGCAAAGAAAGTTTAGTGGTTGCGTTAACTCAAAGCGGTGAGACGATCGATGTTATTGAAGCCCTTAAGGCAGCACACAATAAAGGCGCGACCATCGCAAGTTTAGTTAATGTTCAAGGTTCAACTGTTGATCGACTTTCTGCCGTTTGTGTTCATTTGTTGGCAGGTCCTGAAAAGGCCGTACTGGCAACCAAAAGTTATATCGCCAAACTTACGGTTTTGCTTTTGACTGCATACGCGTTATCCGAGAACATAACGCAAGGTCAAGAATTATTGCATACTGTGTCATCCGAAGTTACGCGCTTACTTTCAATTGAGATGCGTAACCAGTTGCAAAAAATAGCCCAAAAAATTGCACAATCCCCCAGTATCTTTTTGATCGGTCGCGGTTCGTCCTATGCCGATGCAATAGAAGGTGCACTTAAAATAAAAGAAGTGAGTTACATCCATGCTGAAGGTTTTGCTGGAGGTGAATTAAAACATGGCTCAATTGCACTTATTGAAGAAAAGACCCCCGTTATTGTGTTTGCGCCACCAGACGAAACATACCGAGCGATTATTTCAAACGCAATGGAGGTTAAAGCACGTGGCGCGTATGTTATTGGTGTATCCAATAAGCCGCTTGAGGTCTTTGATGAATACATTCATGTTGCTGATGTGGGAGTTGCAAGCCCTATTGCAAACATTATTCCGATACAACAGCTCGCCTACTTTTTGGCATTGGAACGTGGATGCGATCCAGATAAACCTCGGAATCTTGCTAAAAGTGTAACGGTACGGTGAAGTCAGTTATCCCAAAGCAACTATTGAATTAGTCTTTACAAGTAATGGGCAAAGCTGTGATAATAACCACACATGGATGAAAGTCCCCTGCAACATATTGGAGCGTCGGTTTCGCAGTCGTGGGTTAGAATTCCGATAAAAGCGATCGCAGTTTACATGGTACTTTACTTTGAATTTTCTGTTGAGATAACCGTGTTGTTTTTCGCCACTATTGTCGGTTCAGAGTTGCTTGAGTTTTTAGTTCATCGGTATGTTACACGCAATCCGTTACGTAGAGATCTTATGGCACACGTTTTGGGCTTTTCAAACGTAGTGTTTGCGTTATTTCTGCTTTTTATAACCAACTTAATTACTACAGAAGTTTCTTTGTTGTTGTTTCCCATTATTATTTCCGTTTCGATAACGAGTGGGTTGGTAGGAGGCATATTTGCAGGATTAACCAGCGCATTTTTTTATCTGGTAAGTACACAACCCGAATTGTATGCGTTTGATCCTATGTTTCGGGCATTAATGTTTGTTGCGGTAGGGATAATCTCTGGAGTTGTTTCGGAATCGAATTTACAGAACCAAATAAGTAATATAAAACTTAAAGATCATCTTGGCATGCGTGGAACCACAACAGACCTCAAAGAGGATTTTTTAAGTATTGCATCACATTATCTACGCTCGCCCCTTACTGCACTTAAGGGTTATTTTGAACAATTTGAACAAACCAAACAAACACCGGAGCAAACACACATACTTACTGGACTGCAGGCAAATATTGAACGTATAGATGTGGTTAACGAAACCATTTTTAAAGTCATAGATTTTGAAGCCCATAATGCATCGTTATCTCTTTCAAATACAAAAGTAATCGAGCTTGTGCAAGAACTGGTCGAGACATTTTCTATACGTGCTGCAAAACGTGGTGTTATTTTATCTTTTACACCAGGCAAAGATGCCGATCCCGTTTTACGAATTGACGCTGCCAAAATTCGTACAGCGCTGGCTAATCTGATTGATAACGCAATAACGTACTCCAAAGCAAATGCAACAGTTGAGATTACGTATTTGTCTCACAAACAGCAGGCGATTTTTTCTATCACAGATTACGGTAAGGGAATACAGTCCGATCAGATTTCTCTACTATTCGAACCGTTTTTAAAACTGGATGTGTTAAATATGACAAGTCAAGGAATGGGACTTGGACTGTTTTTTACAAAAAGAATTATTGAACTTCATGATGGAACGATTGATGTTCGTAGTGTTCTAGGCGAAAAAACCACATTTACCATTACGCTACCAAAAGAAACAACGCAAACATTTTTGGAGGAGATTGGATAATATGCTTGATATTCGCATTAATCCCCATTTTCAGGATCTAACCATGTTGTGGATCCAAAATCTTGAGTATTTTATTGTTTCAATTATTCTGTTTTATTCTTATCTTAAAAACAAAAATAACGTGGCTTTGTTTTTTGGGGCAGCAGCATTGGTGAGTACGGTCGGATACGCTATTGCAGGCATTTCGTATCAATACTTTCCAGACAATTTTATTGTTCAAGCGTTTGCCTCAAATATTATTGCGAATATATTATTCTATGCAGGGTTTGTTTTTCTGCTTTTAGGGCTTTTGATAATTCGTTTGCCCCAGATATCACTGTATATTGGGATACCAGTTTTTTTGTACGGCATATTAGCAATCACACCATACGTTGTAAATTTTGTGCCTTTTACGGTTATGGAAAATGGCGTGATTGATTTTCATCATACGTTTATTGACGATTTTAGCCAGTTTATGTTTGGAGTGATCTTGGTATTTGGGTTTAGTGGCGTGTTTTTTAAAACGTATACCAGTCTTTCTGATAAACTGCCTGCAATATTTTTTGGATTAGGTTTTGTGAGCGTGATATTTCTTCCGGCAATTACAGCGTCAACATCGGGTGTTATTGCGTATTATCTTCATTACGGTGTGATATTTGGCGGATTTTGCCATATTGTAGGACTTTTACTTTCCGCGGCCCATAAACCACGGGTACTTTCTGAACAAAAGGCACTTTAGTTTGGATCCTTTCGCAAGTCTTATGATCTACCGTATAATTTCTCTATGAAAACAATCCGCGTGAATGATGTCTACCAAAAAAATTACCTATACCAAAGAACAGCACAACCAGGACAAAATTTTGACCCACTGTTTAAACCAGAGCTTACTCCTAAGCAAATGCTTGAACTTGGTGTTTTTGGTGGAAAATATTTTGGTGACACACCCAAAGAATTTCCTGCAGACTGGTTTGAAAAAGCAAAACTGTCCGACCATGGAAAAGATCCAAAGCTAAATTATTTTGGAGTCAATGCAAGTATGCCATTGTCGCACTGGCAAAAGAAGGGGTGGATTTATGCTGACGATCCACGTGGATGGTTTCAGTGGTATGCACGTTACTACATGGGACGGCGAATTGTTGATGAAGACTATAGACAAATTAAACGCTGGCTTGTTATGAAACGTCATATCGTCCAAATAAACAACGTCAGTCTCTTTTGAATTGGGCTTACGATAGCAGGAAAATATAGGAGTATTAGAATGGCTTTACTGTTACGGACGTAATGTTCCCGAAAATACCTGCCATGTTAAAAAGTGAGTTTATCTAACCTTATACGCGGATTATTTATATATTGTAGGATCAACCGGGGTGAAATCAAATTCTATAAGTGATCCTTGCGTTTCAGTAATATACGTCACATCTTCAAGCAAAGGAAACTTTGTTCCCAAGATATTATTGAGAATAATGCGGTACGTATTTATGGGCGTCATATCTTGAGAAAACAAACTGTAATCTTGATCTGGTAAATAAACGGCATATTGAATCTCTGTACGTCTAATAATTATGTCGTCGGGCATATCTAAAAATGTATAATCATCGCGAGGCATCTCTGCTCGAGAGATATTTGGCCCTTCGTCGGACTGAATAATGATGATCGCATTGCCATTGGTGTCATCCATAATCTGCATAACAATCGATTCGACTCTCATATTGGCGCATTCTAATGAACCGAGATATAACGGTTTCATATCAGAAACAATTGTTCCCGGCGGAAGTTTTTTACAATCAGCACCCACTACATAGGGACCATGTGGAATAAGCAGATGGGTAAAAATGTATTTAGGACTTTTTTTCGTTGCAACAAGCTCTTCGAGTTTATCGAACCCAAACCAAATCGCTTCCAAGTGTTGGTTTGCTTCGCTTAAAATATAATATTTTCCGAGCAAAGGTTCTAAAATAGTTTGTTGTAAAAACTTATCCGTGAATTCGCCAAGTCGAAATTGTGATTTATTAAAAATATAGTTTTCGGTCGCAGAACTACTCGTTTGCGTAGGATAAAACCAATTGCCGGTGTGGTAATAATCATAACCTGCAGCTGTAAGAATCTGGCCTACTTCGTGATTTCTAAATCCAGGGTAAATGATGTTTAGCTCACCGTTAACTTCTTTGGGATCTGCGTTCATTTTTTCAGCCAACTCATTTGCATATACCATGTTCAGCGTTGTACTGAGTGAATAAAGCGTATGGGGATAGTTTGTTCGCGCGTCGTAAGCTACATAAAACCCCATCTCTTCAAGCACGTCAGTATGGGCGCTATTGTCGTAATTAAAATACGTTTCTAAAACACCATTTGAGGCATATTTATCGA
>Ga0210006_1001066_pt1 | contig 19409 bp, 16 predicted proteins | sample CryGey02umfilter_2_FD_185452 | JGI IMG/M metagenome (GOLD analysis project Ga0210006, IMG submission 185452) | Groundwater microbial communities from aquifer in Utah, USA - Crystal Geyser 4/10/14 0.2 um filter (SPAdes) (version 3) | ecosystem: Environmental > Aquatic > Deep subsurface >... | reverse complement strand
CAGCGCCGAGAAGGTCCACTCCTCATTGGCCACCCAGTCGACTCCGGCAAATCCGCCGTACCAGACCCGGTTTTTGCCGTCGGCCAGGTAGTTGTCCCACTTGTTCCACAGCCCCTGGAAGAACCAGCAAAAAAACGGGGTCAGGTCTTGACATGCCACTTTTTACACGCAGTCTTCCCCCATGGCCCGTCCACTAAGACTCGAATATTCCGGTGCGCTCTACCACGTTACCAGTCGCGGCAACGCGCGGCAGGCAATCGTCCATGATGACGACGACCGGGCGCTCTTCCTTGAAATCCTCGGCTCGGTGATGGATCGGTTTGGCTGGTTGTGCCACGCCTACTGCTTGATGGACAACCACTACCACCTACTGATCGAGACCCCCAAGCCCAACCTCTCCCAGGGCATGCGCCAGCTCAACGGGGTGTTCACCCAAAAGATCAATCGCGGTCGGGGCAGGGCGGGGCATTTGTTTCAGGGGCGGTTCAAGGCGATTTTGGTGGAGCGGGAAAGCTATCTGTTGGCGCTGGCCCGTTACGTGGTGCTCAATCCGGTCCGGGCGCGGATGGTCAAGAAGGCGGGGGATTACCGGTGGAGCAGCTACCGGGCGACCGTGGGGATGACTCCGAAGCCGTCCTGGCTGACGACCTCGTCGCTTTTGGCCCAGTTCGGATCTTCCGTCCCGGCGGCGCGCGAGTCGTATGCTGGGTTCGTCGAAAGCGGTCGTGCGGATGTCTCGCCCTGGCCGGAACTCAAAGGGCAGGTTTTGCTGGGATCGGAGACCTTTCTGGCGGAGATGCGGGCACGCATGGGGGGTGTGGATCATCCTGAGATCCCGTTGATCCAGCGTCGCTCACACCGTCCCAGCCTAGATGTGTTGTTTCCCGCATCGGAGTCGATGTCTAAGGTGCAACGGGACGAAGCCATCCGTGCCGCGTTCGAAACACACGGCTACAGCATGACCGCCATCGCCCGGCAAACGGGGCTGCACTACTCGACGGTGAGCAAAATCGTCAAAGGGGTGCGGTAAGGGGGGCTGGCATATCAAGACCCTGCTCTGCCCTGCTGACCCCGCTCTCCCCCATTGGTGGATGCGCTACGCTGATTCACCCTACGAAACCACCCTCCCAGACCGCCCTCCCAGACCGCCCCCCCCCCGAGACCGCCATGCCAACCCGTCCCCCGCCGCGTCGCATCCCCGACCGACGCTGCGACCCTGGCCCCCGACAAAGCGACCATCGCCCGTTGGGTCGGCCCCGAGGCGGCGAGGGGGTGGCAGAGCTGGCGCTCTTCTACTGCGAATGCTGCGTCGCATTTTTGCCCGGTGCGGTATGGAGGATGAGGACTACTTCGAGGGTTTTGGCGAAGCCTTCGCGCTGGCGGCCCGCAACCTCGCCCCCCTGCCCCCCGAACGCCGCAAGGATGGGCACGAACGGCTTTTGCACATCCGCCGCGCCAGCAACGCTTGGGGCTGGGGCGTTCGGGATGACATCGACGCCGTCCTGATCGAGTATCTCCCCGAGGCCGAATAACCCTTCCCTCTCGGAGCCCCCGTTGCCCCTCGACTTCGCCACCCTCGACCTGCTGCGTCAGAACCATCCGGCCCTGCGTTTGCTGCGCTCGGACCACCTGCCGCTGGTCGCCTCCTTCCTCGACCGGGCCTTCATCGCCCCCAACCGCCGCTCGATTCCCCAGGCCGATTTGGTCGAAGCGCTGGAGGATGAGCTTTTCGCGTTGCGCGAACGCTTGGGGAGGGAGGCGTTTCCCAAGGGGGCACAGGAGTACCTCGACGATTGGGCCGATCCCAGCAAGGGATGGCTGCGCAAATACTACCCCCCCGACGACGACCAACCCCACTTCGACCCCACCCCCGCCGCCGAGAAGGGGATCGCCTGGCTGGGCACCCTGGCCGAACGGGCCTTCGTCGGCACCGAGTCGCGCCTGCTCACCCTTTTCGAGCTGCTCAAGCAGATTCAGACCGGCAGCCAGAGCGATCCCGAGGCGCGGCTGACCGAGCTGCGTCGCCGCCGCGAGGAGCTCGATGCCGAGATCGAACGGGCCAAGCGGGGGGAAATCGCCCTGCTCGACGACACCGCCCTCAAGGAGCGCTTCCAACAGTTCGTCCAGACCGCACGGGAGCTGCTCTCCGACTTTCGCGAGGTCGAGCACAACTTCCGGGGACTCGACCGCACGGTGCGCGAACGCATCGCCCTGTGGGAGGGGCGCAAGGGGGAACTGCTGGAGCAGATCATGGGGGAGCGCGACGCCATCGGCGATTCCGACCAGGGGCGCTCGTTCCGCGCCTTTTGGGACTTTTTGATGTCGCGGCGCCGCCAAGAGGAGCTCACCGCGCTGCTCGACCGGGTGCTGCGGCTACCCCCCATCGCCGGACTCGATCCCGATCCCCGCCTGCGCCGGGTCCACTACGACTGGCTGGAGGCGGGGGAGCACACCCAGCGCACCGTGGCGCGGCTTTCCCAACAACTGCGCCGTTTTCTCGACGACCGGGCCTGGCTCGAAAACCGCCGCATCATGGATCTGCTGCGCGGCATCGAAACCCACGCCCTGGCGCTGCGCGAATCGCCCCCCTCCGGCGACATCGTCGAACTGGCGGGGATTTCCGCCGCCATCGAGCTGCCCTTCGAACGGCCGCTGTACACCCCCTCGGCGGGGATCGCCCTGGCCGATCTGGCTCTGGAGGCGGGGGAGGAGGCGGTCGATACCGGGGTGCTGTTCGAGCAAATCGCCATCGACAAAGAGGCGCTGCGCCGCAACATCCGCGCCGCCCTGCGCGGCGCCGAACGGATCACCCTGGCGCAACTGTGCGACCGGTACCCCCTGAGCCACGGCCTGGCCGAACTGGTCGCCTACCTGCAACTGGCCGCCCCCCCCTTCACCGTCGCGGTGGACGAAACCCGCCGCGACATGATCGTCTGGCAGATCGAGACCGAGGACGGCGGTCTCGTCGAGCGTCGGGCCGAACTGCCCCGCATCATCTTTTTGAGGTAACCATGGAACCCGGCGACGCAACCCAACCCGACCTTTCGGCGGTGGTCGTCCCCCTGCTCAAGGGGGCGGTCGAGGCCCAAACCGACCCCAAGTTGTGGCAGGGACTGCTCAAACTTCAGGGGCGGGTGCGCGACTACGTGGCGGTGCTGGGGCTGGAACTGATCCTCGACGAGGCCGAGGGGCACGCCTTTTTGCGCTCGCGCCCCGAGGAGGAGGGGGGGGAGACCCCCATCCCCCGCTTGATTGCCCGCCGTCCCCTCTCCTACCCGGTCAGCCTGCTGCTGGCGCTGCTGCGCAAGCGCTTGGCCGAATCGGACGCCGGAGGGGGGGAGGGAAGACTGGTGCTGACCCGAGAGCAGATCGTCGAGCTGCTGCGGGTCTACCTGCCCGAAACCAGCAACGAGGCCAAGCAGGTCGACCGCATCGACGCCCACATCGCCAAGGTGGTGGAGCTGGGCTTTTTGCGCCGTCTCAAAGGGGCGGGCGAAGGGGAGCGGGCCGCCTTCGAGGTGCGGCGGATTCTCAAGCCCTTCGTCGACGCCCAGTGGCTGGGGCAGTTCGATGCCCGACTGGCCGAATACCGGCAGCGTGCCGAGGGGGCGACGCGGCAGGGGGAGGATGGCGATGACTAAGGGCACCATCGGCGGCGGATTGGAATTCATGGCCGACGACACCCTGACCGGCTTTCGGCTCCACCGGCTGGAGGTCTACAACTGGGGGACCTTCCACGGCAAGGTCTGGAGCCTGAATCTCGGCGGTCGCAACACCTTGCTGACCGGCGACATCGGCTCGGGCAAATCGACCCTGGTCGACGCGGTCACCACCCTGTTGGTCCCGGCCCACCGGGTCGCCTACAACAAGGCGGCGGGGGCCGAAAGCAAGGAGCGCTCCCTACGCTCCTACGTGCTGGGCCACTACAAGTCGGAGCGGGGCGGATTGGAAGGGAGCGCCAAGCCGGTGGCGCTGCGCCACCCCGGCGACTACTCGGCGATCCTGGGGGTCTTCCGCAATCAGGGGTACGACCAGACCGTCACCCTGGCCCAGCTCTTCTGGATGAAGGAGCCCCACGGCCAACCGGCCCGGCTGTTCGTCGTCCTCGACCGGGAGGGCTCCATCGCGGGGGATTTCTCCGGTCTGGGGGCCGACCTTAAAGAGCTGCGCAAGCGACTGCGCGACGAGGGGGCCGAGGTGAGCGACTCCTTCCCCCCCTACGGCGCTGCTTTTCGCCGCCGCTTCGGCATCAAGGACGATCAGGCGCTGGAGCTCTTCCACCAGACGGTGTCGATGAAGTCGGTGGGCAACCTGACCGAGTTCGTCCGCGCCCACATGTTGGAGCCCTTCGACGTCCAACCCCGCATCGAGTCGCTCATCGCCCACTTCGACGACCTGACCCGGGCCCACGAGGCGGTGTTGACCGCCAAGCGGCAGGTGGCGCTGCTCGCCCCCCTGGTGGCCGACTGCGACCGCCACGCGCAGGAGCGGGAGGCGGTCGAGTCGCTGCGGGGGGCGCGGGAGGCGCTGCGCCCCTACTTCGCCGCCCAAAAGCGGGATCTGCTCGACAAGCGGCTGGAAAACCTCGAAGGGGAGCAAGGCCGCCTGGCGGCGCGGGTCGCCCGGCTGGCCGATGAGCGCGACACCCTGCGCGGTCGGGAAGGGCAATTGCGGCTCGACATCGCCGCCAGCGGCGGCGACCGACTGGCAAGCCTCGACGCCGACATCGCCCGGCTGCGCGACGAACGGGAGCGCCGCCGGATCAAGGCCGAGCAATACGGCCGCCTGCTCCAGGGGGTGGGGGAGCCTCCCGCCGCCGACGAGGGGGGATTCCTCGACCAACGGCAGCGGTTCGACCACCTGGCCGAGACGCTGCGCGACCGGGAGGCGGCGCTGCAAAACGGGCGGATCGAACACGAGACGACCCTGCGCCGAGGCAAGCAAGAGCACGACGAACTCGAAGCCGAGATCGCCAGCCTCAAGGCGCGGCGCAGCAACATCCCCGCCGCCGCCATGGCGCTGCGGGGGCGGCTGTGCCAGGCGTTGGATTTGAGCGAGGAGGCGATTCCCTTCGCGGGCGAGTTGATCCGGGTCCGCCCCGACCAGCGCGACTGGGAGGGGGCTGCCGAGCGGCTGCTGCACAACTTCGGCCTGTCGCTGCTGGTCCCCGACGACCACTACCGGGCGGTGGCCGACTGGGTCGACCGCACCGACCTGCGCGGGCGGCTGGTCTACTACCGGGTTCGGACCGGATCGGGGGAGGCGGTCGTCCCTGGGGAGGCCGCCCTGGCCGCCAAGCTGGAGGTCCAACCCTCCCCTTTGGCCGAATGGCTGGAGCGGGAGCTGGCCCGCCGCTTCGACCACGTTTGCTGCCCCGATCACGAGAGCTTCCGCCGCCAATCCAAGGCGGTGACCTTGAGCGGCCAGATCAAATCGCCGGGCGAAAAACACGAAAAAGACGACCGCCACCGCCTCGACGACCGCGCCCGCTACGTGCTGGGGTGGAGCAACGCCGAGAAGATCGCCGCCCTGGAGGGGCAACGGCTTGCCATGGAGGGACGTCTGGCCGAGGTCGCCGGGCGGATCGCCGCCCTGATGCGGGAACAACAGGGGCTCCAAAAGAGCCTCGACGCCCTGGCCCGCCTGGGGGAATACCGCGATTTCCGCGAGCTGGACTGGGCGACTCCGGCGGCCGAAGAGGCGCGACGGGCCGAGGAGCGGGCGGCGCTGGCCGCCGCCTCCGACCTGCTACAACAACTGACCGCGCAACTGGAACAAACCCACACCGAGCTGCGGCAGGTCGAGGCAACCCTAGAGCAGGGGCAGCGGGAGCTGGCCAAAACCGAGCAAAAGATCGACGACGCCGCCGCCCAACGCGGCCAGCTCCAAGCGCTGCTGGAGGCCCCCGAAACGACGGTTCATCTGCCCCTCTTCGAGCGGATCGACGCATTGCGGGCCGAGGGGTTGGGGGAACACACCCTGACGGTGGAGTCGTGCGACAACCGCGAAAGCGACCTGCGCATCTGGATCCAGGCAGAGATCGACAAGATCGACAGCCGCATCAAGCGCCTGCTCGAAAAAATCGTCGCTGCCATGAAGTCCTACTGCACCGCGTTTCCCCTCGAGACCCAAGAGGTCGACGCTGCGGTCGAGGCGGCGGACGAATACCGGACGATGCTGGAGCGGCTGCAAGCCGACGACCTGCCCCGCTTCGAAGCCCGCTTCAAGGCGCTGCTCAACGAAAACACCATCAACGAGATCGCCCATTTCAGCTCGCAATTGTACAAGGAGCGCGAGCAGATCAAGGAGCGGATCGAGACCATCAACCGCTCCCTGACCCAGATCGACTACAACCCGGGCCGCTACATCCTGCTGGAGGCGCAGTCGGCCCAAGAGGGCGACATCCGCGACTTTCAAGCCGACCTGCGCGCCTGCACCGAGGATGCCCTGACCGGCTCGGACCAAGCCCAGTATTCCGAAATGAAGTTCTTGCAGGTGCGGGCCATCGTCGAGCGGCTGCGGGGCCGGGAGGGGAGCGGCGAGCTCGACAAACGCTGGCGCGACAAGGTGACCGATGTGCGCAACTGGTTCCTCTTCTCGGCCAGCGAGCGCTGGCGTGAGGACGACGCCGAGTTCGAGCACTACACCGATTCGGGGGGCAAGTCGGGGGGGCAGAAAGAAAAACTGGCCTACACCATTTTGGCGGCGAGCCTGGCCTACCAATTCGGGCTGGAGTGGAACCGGGTGCGCTCGCGCTCCTTCCGTTTCGTGGTCATCGACGAGGCCTTCGGGCGCGGATCCGACGAGTCGGCCCGTTACGGGCTGAACCTGTTCGCACAACTCCACCTGCAACTGCTCATCGTTACCCCATTGCAGAAGATCCACATCATCGAGCCCTTCGTGCACGGGGTCGGCTTCGTGGTCAACGCGGCGGGCAACGATTCCAAGCTGCGCAACCTGAGCATCGAGGACTACCGGGCCGAGAAGGGGGCGCGGGCGCAAGGGGGGCCGGCGTGAGCGACTGGAGCACCCCCGCCGCGTTGAAGGGGCAGGTGCAACGGCTGTGGGATCGCGGCCTGCTCCCCGCCGCCCTGGTCGGGGGGGAGGCGCTGCTCCCCAAGCGGCTGACGCTGAAGGGGCCAACCTCCGCCGAGCTGGCCGAGCGCTTCGCCGAGGTGCGCGACTGGGTCGCCGCCCTGCGCGCCCTGCCCCATGTGCGCCTAGAGATGCGGGAGCTACGCCACCGCCAACTCGGCGCCAACCTGGTCCCCGCCGAAGTCTGGATCGACAACCTCGATGCGGCGCTGGCCTGGATCGGCAAAAAGGGGGACGGTCAGCGGTTGATCGCCCTGGCCGAAACCACCCGCGCCCGGCTTCCCGAGCTGACCCCCTGGGTGATCGCCCACCCTCTACGGGCTCTGGATCTGGCCGCCGATTGGGAACGGCTGCTCGACTTCTGCCTGTGGCTGCGCGCCCACCCCCGCCCCGGCATCCATCTGCGCCAGGTCGACCTGCCCGGCATCCACACCAAGTTCGTCGAGGGGCATCGGGGGGTGCTGGCCGAGTGGCTCGACCGCCTCCTCCCCCCCGAGGCGATCGCACCCGAGGCGACGGGGGCGCGGGGGTTCGAACGGCGCTACGGCTTTGCCGAAAAACCGGAGCGGGTGCGGCTGCGGGTGCTCGATCCCGCCCTGGAACTGCTCCCCGGCACGGCGGGGGAACAGATCGAACTGGAGGCGGCCACCTTCGCCCGGTTTGCGCCGGGGGCGACGCGGGTGCTGGTCACCGAGAACGAGATCGACTTTCTAACCCTGCCCCCCCTGCCGGGGGTCGTGGCGATCTTCGGGGCGGGGTATGGTTTCGATGCGTTAGCGGGGGCCGATTGGCTCCACGACTGCCGGGTCGACTACTGGGGCGACCTCGACACCCACGGCTTTGCCATCCTCGACCAACTGCGCGCCCTGCTGCCCCACGTGCGCTCGCTGCTGATGGACGAGGCGACCCTACTGGCCCACCGGGCGCAGTGGGTGACCGAGGAGCGCCCCAACACCCGCGACCTGCCCCGCCTGAGCGACGCGGAGCGGCTGGTCTACGAGGGGCTGCGCGACCAGCGCTGGGGGGAGCGGGTGCGGTTGGAACAGGAGCGGATTGGGTTCGGCTGGGTTCTTCGCCATCTGTAGGGCGCCTCGGGCGAGGATCCATGCACGGGAACCCTTCGGCATTCAGAGTTCAACTTTGCAACATTCCCCGACGCGGGGGCTTTTGGTGGATGCGCTGCGCTTATCCACCCTACGAAACCTCCCCTCCCCCGAGACCGCCATGCAAACCCAAGCCCTGATCGTCGCCGACCACGTCAAAGCGCTCGCCCCCAAGATGGGGCAGCTGACCGACCTATTCTTCGACTACCTCTTCGCCATCGACCCCGAAACAAAGGCGATTTTTCTCGAAGATGCGGTGGCGCGGCGGACCAAGTTCGTCGCCATGTTTTCAACCTTCACGACCCTCAAACACTTCGAAACCATCCGCCCCGCCCTGATCGAGTTGGGCAAGCGCCACCTGGCCTACGGGGTCAAAGACCACTACTACGGCCACGGCAAAAAGGCGATTTTGCTGGCACTGGCTGCAGAGGGGTCGCTGAGCGCCGAGCGGGAGTCGGCGTGGCGGCAGATGCTCGATCAAACCATCAGCGCCATGTTGGAGGGGGCGCGGGAGCGCAAGCGGGGCATGACCGCCGAGGAACTGGCCGCCAGCGAGATGAACCGGGGGGAGCGGCTGGCGCCCGATCCGGGATTGCTGGAGGCGGTCGGGGGGGGCGACGGCATGTACGCCATCCACCTGAAGTTCTACGAAAAACTCTTCGAGGAGCCCTGGCTGGGACGCTTCTTCTGGGGCAAACACGAAACGGTGCTGGCCCGCAAACAGACCGAGTTTATGGTCGGCTGCATGGGAGGCCCCAACCGGTACCAAGGGGAGAGCCCCGCCATCGCCCACCTGGGCATGTTCATCACCGACGAGATGCTCGACGTGCGCGAGACAATCCTACGTCAGACCCTGGCCGAGTCAGGTTTAAACCCCGACATGCAGGAGCGCTGGCTGCGGATCGACAACGCCTTCCGGGCCGCGATTGTGAAAAGTGATGTCTCGGAATGTGTGATGCGAGGGATCGGGCAGCGCCCCATCGTCGCCAAAAAACCGGAGGGCTATCGCCCCCCCAAACCTTGAACGAGGAATAAAGCATGAAACGTCGCATCGCTTCGTCGCTGGCCGTGTTGGGATGGCTGGGGTTGTTCGTGGCAGCCGCCCAGGCTGCGCCGCCCCCGGCTCAGGCCTCGGTCAGCGGCAAATATTCCGGCTTGCAACAGGTGCTCAACTGCCCCCCCGACGCCGGCACCTACGGGCAATTTCGCGACTACGGCTGGTGGCAGGGGGGCCCCTGGTGCGGGCAGAACGGCAAGGCGGGATTTTGGGTCTGGGTGAACCCCAATTGGTACATCTGGAGCACCATTGGCGAGGCGCCCACCGCCGCGCCGGATGGCAACACCGACCAAGGCAAGCAACATTCGAACAAAGATTAAACCGCCGCACGCCACCGCCCCGATATCGGCTGGGCTTGCGGGTTTTCCTTTGGCGGATCGGGAAGGGGCTACCGGGGAATAGCGGGGGCAAGGAGAGGGCGTTGCCCCCTCCATCGCGGCGAGGGCGCCGCTCCTACAACAGCGCCCTCTTCGCCCCCCAAGCAAAAGCGGCCCCGACGGAGCACGCCCCTCCAGCAACCAAACCCCTGCGATGGGGCGCCCTTCCGGGGGGGAAGGATTGCTGGTCTTGCTTTGAGGAACAGCGGGCGGCCGATCTTGCCGTAACCCAGGGGTCGGCCTTTTGGAGGGACGCGCTTCGTCGCGTCCAGGCCACGCCCACGCGTGGCCCCCATGCCTCCCCTGCAAGAGAAGGGCTCGCAGGTGAAGCTTTGCCTGCCCCATCGCGGCGAGGGCGCCGCTCCTACAACAGCGCCCTCTTCGCCCCCAAGCAAAAGCGGCCACGACGGAGCACGCCCCTCCAGAAACCAAACCCCTGCGATGGGGCGCCCTTCCGGGGGGAAGGATTGCTGGTCTTGCTTTGAGGAACAGCGGGCAGCCGATCTTGCCGTAACCCCAGGGGTCGGCCTTTTGGAGGGACGCGCTCCGTCGCGTCCAGGCCACGCCCACGCGTGGCCCCCATGCCCCCCCCCAGCAAGAGAAGGGCTCGAAGGTGAAGCTTTGCCTGCCCCATCGCGGCGAGGGTGCCGCTCCTACAACAGCGCCCTCTTCGCCCCCAAGCAAAAGCGGCCACGACGGAGCACGCCCCTCCAGAAACCACACCATTCAACCGCCACCCCCTTCACCCCTCGCTCAGCCCCCGATACTGCAACCCATAAAACATCTCTAAATACCGTTTCAGCCCCTGTCGCTCGCGCCGCTCCATGAAGCGCCAGAAACCGTAGACCCTGGCCAAAGTGAGTAACCGCTTGGCGTGCAGCGACCAGGTGTAGCGGGCGGCGACCCGGGCCACCGCCCCCTGGGAAAGCCGTTCCCAATGAACAGGATCGTTGCGACAGCGCTCGAAGAACGCGGCCATCGCCTGCGCCCCCCGGTCCATGTGGTTGGGGTCGATGTGAAAGCCGGATACCCCATCTTCGATGATTTCCAGCGGGCCGCCGTAGCAGGTGGCGAAGAGGGGCAGACCCGAGGCCATCGCCTCGATCACCGTCAGCCCGAATGCCTCGAACCAGGCCGGTTGCACAAAGGCGCCGCGCCGGTCGGCGACCAGCCGGTAGAGCTCGCCGGTCAGGCTCTTGTCGAGGGTCATGCCGATCCAGCGCACTTGGCCATCCAGGCCGTAGCGCTCGAAAAGGGCGTGCATCTTGGCGATCTCTTCGCGCTCCTCGGCATCATCGCTTTGGCCGGGGTCGACCCTCCCCGCCACGATCACCAGGTTGACCTCTCCCCTCAGGCGGTCGCTCGCCCCGAACCCCTCCACCAATCCGGCGGTGTTCTTGATGCGGTCGAGCCGGGCCATGGTGAACAGAATCGGCTTGGCCGGATCCTCCAACCGGCCCCGGATTTGGGGGTGATCCCCCCCGAAAATCAGCGCATTGAGCTCCCCATGGAGTCCGGTCAACCGCCGTTCTCGGGCGTCGAAGGGGAAGAACACCTGGGGGTCAGCGCCGGGGGGGACGATGTTGAATTTGGGGTCGAAGATGTCGATCCCCTGCACCACCCGATAGAGGTCGGGCAGGGTGAAGGCGGTGTAGGACTCGTATTGCCCGATGGTCGCCTCGGTCCCGGCGATCTCTTGAAAGGTGCTGGCGACGATGAAGTCGGCGCTGTTCATCCCGATCAAATCGGCGGTGTACTGGGTCGCAAAACGGTAGCGCTGCTGGTTGTCGCGCCAGTAGAGGTCGCTGAGCAGGTACTTGGCCTTCTCAAGGGCGTGGGCGATGCCGCACTGGGTCACCCCGAGACGGCGAGAAAGCAAAGTCGCCACCAGATTGCCGTCGGAGTAGTTGCCCACAATCAGGTCGGGCCGCCCTCCCAGCTCGGCCAGGATCTCCCGCTCGGCATCCACGGCGAACCGCTCAAGAAAAGGCCAGATCTCGAAGCGGGAGACCCACTGCGGCAGCACCGACCCGGCTGCGTCGCGGAAGGGAACCCGCAAAATGCGGGTGCCTTGAGTCCCCGCCACAGGTTCAAGGCGGCGGTCGCAACTCGTCCCCCGCGCCTCGGGGATCAACCGGGTCACCACCAGGATTTGCGGCTCAACCTCAAGCCCCTGCTCGGCCAAATCGCGCCGCATCGCCTCCTCCAGGGCGCGGACCTGATCGAGAATGTAGACCACCTGACCGCCCGTGTCGGGCATCCCCAACACCCCCTCCTGACCGAAGAAACCGTGGGGGGTGATCAGGGTGAGCGAGAAGATCATGGGAATGCGGGCCAGAAAACGCTCCAGCGCCGCCGGTTCGGGCGCTTCGAGCAGGTCGAGCAACAGACCCATCCCCTCGCGGATGCGACCGACCTTGTCGCCCCACCCCGGCTCGAAGCCGAAGCCGCGTAGGGTGGCGGCGACCGCCTCCCACCCCTCGTCGGGGGAGCGGTGGGCCAGCCAGGCCAACGCTTGACGCAACCCTCGGCGCAGCGCCGCCCCGTCGGCGACCGTGGGGGACAGCAGCAGCGGCATCCCCCGAACCTGGTGCTCCTTGAGAAAAGCCAGTAGGCGTTCCCCCCCCGATTCCAAATCGTGAAACAGCATGCTGGCGATCCGCCGCCCGACGAAGGTCCCCCCCTGGCCAATCGAGTGGGATTCCCGCAGTTTGGGATGGCGACCGTCGAAGGGGGCCATGTCGATCTCGACCGGGAAGGGGCGTTCCATCCCCCCCAGTACCAGACGCTCCTTGGCCGCCAGGTAGTCGGCCACCCCGATCTCGTCGAGCGCCAACGTCTCGACGTGCAGCCGTAAAAACAGCCACTGCCCAATGCCGGGCCGCACCGCCCACCGGATAGTCCGCCCCTCCATGGCGATCTCCTGAGTCCGCTCGAACCAGTCGGCCAGGGGGGAGGCGGCCAGATCGGCGCAGTCGTTGCGGCGGCAGTATTCCCCGAAGCGATCGAGCACCTCGGAACGCAAAACGATGGGGTGGTCCAGGGCAAGCAGTCCGTGCATCAGCGGGTAAATCCGCTCCCGGTCGTCGTTCAGGAATGGGGTTAGGGTTGCGATCATGCGCTGGACTCCTCATCCACCTCGGGCCAAGGGATGTCGAAAAAGCGGTAATGGTCGATGGCCTCCAGAATCCCCTCGGCGTAGTGGCCGCGGGCGAAGAGCAGGTGGGGAATGTCGCGCAGCCGCTCCAACTCGGCGCTGTAATTGCCCACCACCACCCCCAGGGTGTTGCCGCGCAGCATCTCCTCGTCGTTGCCCGAGTCGCCCGCCACCAAAATGTGCTCGGGAGGAATCCCCCAGCGACTGGCAAAGTAGCGCACCGCCAATCCCTTCGAGCCCCGCACCGGCAGCAAATCGAGGTAGCGCTCGTGGGAGGCGATGACCCGGGCGTGCAGGTCGAGACGGCGCAGTTGTTGGACGATCCCCCGAATGGTGGGGGCGCGGTCGATGTCGATCAGGTAGCTGATCTTGTGCTTGCGCTGCTCGCTCTTGGCCTGGAGCCGCACGCCGGCAATCTTGGCCATCGCCTCGCGCAGCGCGTCGGGTCTCCAGCGATAGTCGATGTGGCGACTCCAGTTGCAGTCCTCGCTCAAATTGGGGCCGTAGTGGATTTCGCTGCCGACCGAGGTAATCAGCACCTCGGGCATCGGAACCCCCCACTGCTTGAGCACCTTCACCGCGCTGTCGAGGCGGCGACCGGTGGCGATGCCGAAGGCGGTTTGCGGGTGGTCGTTCAGCCGTTTTATCAGCTTTTTTAAGGAATCGGGATCGCCCAGCAAGGTGTTGTCGATGTCGCAGATCAGCACCCGGTCGACGCTGGTCAGGCGGTAGGCGCCGCGCACTAGGGCGCTGTCGGGGCGCAGCCGCTTGGGGCGTAGGGGGGCGATCTTCTTGAGGTAGCGCTCGATGTGGGCCTGCCAGGTGAAGTGTTTCTCGGCCTGGCTCGCCCCGCTTTTCGACCACTTGCGCCAGCGGGCCGGATCGTTCAATCCCGAGACGATTGCCTCCCCCATCCGGTCGGCATCCATTGGATCGACCAGCAGGCCATGTTGGCAGGTCGCCAGGATGTCGCGGGGGCCACCATCCTCGGTGGCGACCACCGGTAGGCCGCTGGCGGCCGCCTCGATCAGGGTCAAGCCAAAGGGTTCGTTGAGGGCGGGATTCACAAACAGGCCGCCGCTCTTGGCAGCCAGCCGGTAAAGCTCGGGGACGTCGGTAATCGCGTGGTGCTTGGGGTAGGCGACGTGACCGTAAAGGTCGTAGCGGTCGATCAGGCTCAGGATCTTGCCCATCACCTCGCGGCCGCCCCGGTCCATCGTCTCGATCTCGTCGCGGTTACCGGCAATCAGTACGAGGTTGGCGCGGTGCCGCAGATCGGGGTGCTCGGCAAAAGCGCGGATCAGGGTTTCGAAGTTCTTCTTAGGGTCGGGGCGGGCCAGCGCCAACACCATGGGCCGCTTGGGATGACGCAAAAAACGGTGGAGCTGGGCGGCGATGGGGGGGGTGCGGAAGTCCCTGGAGGGGGGGTGAAAACGCGCCAAGTTGACCCCGGGGGGGATGACCACCATCCGCTTGGGGTGAAAATTGCCGTAAAGGCCATATTGATCGTCGACCTCCTGCCGGGTGCTGGCGACCACCAGGGCGGCATGGTCGAGGGTGATCTCCTCGGCCTCGATGCGCTGGCCGAGGTTGTACTGCGCCTCGGAGGCTTCGGTGGACATCCCCTGTTCGTGCAGACGGCGCTGCTTGACCCGGCCCAGCGAGTGGCCGGTGTGAATCAGAGGTACCTCCAACAGCCCCGCCAACCGGGCGCCGACCCACCCGGCATCGGCGTAGTGGCTGTGAATCCAATCGGGGGTGCGCCCCACCCGGCGGAAGTGTTGTAAGGCGGCATCGGTGAAGGAGTAAAGATGGGGCCAGAGCGACTCCTTGCGCAGGTAACGTCGGGGACCGCAGGGCAGCCGCACGATGAAGGCGTTGGGGGCGATGGGCTCGATCGGCTCGGCGTAATCGGGATCGACCTTGGGATCGATCACTTGCCGGGTGATGAGGTCGACCCGTGCCACCTCGGGGCTTGCCGCCAAGGCGCGGGCCAACTCCAGCACGTAGCGAATCTGCCCCCCGGTGTCGGCGTCGCGCCCCAACTCCAGATGACTACCCCGCATCAAACCGTGGATGCTCAACAGCGCCACGTAGACCTTGGGCCGCTCCCGACTCATGACTTGTCCTCCTCATACCGCGTAAAATCGGGGGCGGTTGCCCCCGTTTGGGTGCAGATGCGTGCGGCGAACGCCACCGCACGGTGCAGCGTTTCCTCCTGCGACCACCCCGACAAGATCCCCCGGATCCACATCGCCGCCAGGCCGTCCCCCGCCCCCACCGCATCGACAAAGTCGGTGACAGGGGGGGGCGGCACTTGGATCGTCGGCCCCTCGCCGACCGCCAAGGCCCCTTGCGCCCCCAGGGTGACGATCAGGGTCTCCCACCCTTTTTGCCTACGCAGCCGCTCGGCCCGACGAATGAAGGGGGCGGGGTCGAGCCCCTCCAAATTGGCGACGATCTCGAATTCCTCGGCGTTGAGCTTGACCCAGCGGGCGCCGCCCAGGGCCAGGGTGACCAGGTCGGGAGTCCACCAGGGGGGGCGCAGATTGAGGTCGACAAAGCGGGGCAGGTCGGGGGCAAGCAGCGATTGCCAGGCGCGCCGCGATTCGGGGGCGCGCAGCGCCAGACTGCCGTGGTAGAGCAACGCGGGCGGGCTCCGAAGGGGCACGGGGGGGGCGATGAAATCCCAGGCGCTACCGGGGGGGATGTCGAAGTTCGGCTCGCCGTGGGCGATGCTCACCTCGACCGCCCCTGTGGGGTGGTCGGGGTCGTGTTGCAGGGCGGCGCGGTTCATTCCCCAGCGCTGCATCGCCGCCTGAATGTGGGCGCCGGGGGGGTCGAGACCGATCCGGCTGAACAACAGCGGCGCCAGCCCCCACCCCTGCAAATGCCAGGCGACATTGAAGGGGGCGCCGCCCAAGACTTGCCTGCCGTCGGGGAAACGGTCGAACAGAACCTCCCCAAAAATCAGGGGGGGTGCGATGGATGCTTGAGGAGGCATGTTGACCCCTGCGGCGGTCGATTGCCGGTTTTGATGGATGTCACCCCTTGACCATACCCGATTGAAATGATCGGGCAACCCGTTCCCTCGGGGCCGCCTCCTGGGTTATCGTCGGGCGACGCTTCTCCCCTCTTTCGGCAAGGATCCCCATGACCCTCGCGGCACCCCTCATCGTCGGCGCCATCGGTACCCCCTCCGATATCGTTTCTGGGCAGGTTGTCTCCAGCTTGCTAGAGACAACCTCCATCACCCTGACCCACGGTGCCGCCTTCACCGGACGGCCCGGCACCCGTATTCACGCCGACGACAACTGGGTGCTCAAGCTGCGGACCGAACACGATTTCGATCTGGAGACCACCGCCACGAAGTGGGTCGAGCATCGACTGACTCAAGAGCGCACCCTGGGCATCTACCACCCCAGCCGCACCTGGTTTGTCGCCTCGGTCGAAGGGGTGCTGCGCTGCGGCAACATCTCGCGCCGCCTCGACCCGCTGCACAAAGAGGTCGAACGCAGCATCGTTGCGGATCATTCCCGGTTTCTCGACCGGGTCGATCAGTTGTTCGATCTCTACCTGGGGACCGTACAAAGGCACGAAATGCGGCTCGACGAGGGGTTGTCGAACTTTGGCAGCGACGACGAGGGGCGGCTGTTTTATCTGGACGACGATCTGTACGCCTGGGATCAGTACGTGGCGCTTGCGGCCACCCTGGCGGTCTGGTTGCGGCGCTACGAGGCGCTGGACGAAGCGCTCGCCCGCGCCCTTGGGGACAGGCTGCATCGGGCTTTGGAGCAGCATCGCTGCGGCGACATGGCACCCCGCCAGGTTCAGGAGCACCTCAAGGACCAGTTCGTTGCCGACAGCCTTAAACCACGGATGAAGGGGTTGATGGCGGGGGTGGGAGGGTTACACACCCAGTGCGCGGCGGTGGAGAGCTTCGACGCCGAGCGTTTGGGCCGCATCCTCGACGGGGAGGAGGGGGAGGTTCCCGTCGCGCTGTTGGCCGACATTCACTCCAATCTTCCAGCCCTACGCGCCGTCCTCGATTATCTGGAGTTACGCCGCATCGAACACATTCTGATTTTGGGCGATACCGTCGGCTACGGTCCCCATCCCAAGCAGTGCATCGAGGCGCTCGTTCAGGCGGGGGCGGTCTGTCTGTTGGGCAACCACGAAAACGCCTTAGTGCAGGGAGACGACAGCCTCATCACCTCCCGCTCGGCCCGCTGGGCGCTGGAATGGAGCCGCCCCCTACTCGACAGCGATGACCTGGCTTGGCTCGCCTGCCTCCCCCCCCGCCTGACGGGCAACGGCTGGATGGCGGTCCACGGCGCCCCGATGGATCCCACGTTTTTCAACGCCTACGTCTACCAAATGACCTATGAGGACAACCTCGATTGGATGGGACAACACGGGGTAGGGATTTGCTTTCACGGCCACAACCATCTGCAAGGGGTCTACGCCAGGGGACGGGGGATGGACCGTTTGATTCGCGATGCCAAGGTCGACCTTGCCCAATTCGAGCACACTCTGGTCGGTCCCGGCTCGGTTGGCCAACCCAGGGGCAACCAACCGGGTGCCGATTTTGCCCTCTATTACCCCAAGAGCCGCCGGGTCGAGATGCAGCATCTCGATTACGACATGAGCGCCCTGATCGACGAGATGCGCCGGATTGCCTTTCCCGAACAGCTCATCCAACGCTTGACCCAGGGGCAATAGCCAAAAAAAAGGGAGGCGCAAGGCCTCCCTTTGAGGGGTTCTACTGGATGGTGCAATTCAGGGGCAGTGGGGCGCCACGTCGTTCAGAGCGCGACGGGCCGCAGTCCAGCCCATGCCCAGGTTGGTCTTGCGGTTGGTGATGAGCACCAGGAGCGCGCCCGGTTTGTCAGGCACCACCGCCATGAAGTGATAGGTCTTGTCGCTGGTCATCTGGATTTCATGGACGTGGTACGAAGGGGTGACGCCCCTTTGGGCCGCCAGCAGTTTTTCGACCGAGGTGATCGTTTTACCCCGGAACATATCGACCGCCGCGGCGGCCACCGCATCGACGTAGGACTGGGTGAAATGGGGGACGTTGTGGTAGACGCCGAGCATCAAACCGCTGCTCAAATCGACCACGGCGGCGCCCAAGGCGCCATCGACATCCTCCACCAAACCTTGCAACACATCGTTTAGGCTCATCGAACTTCCTCCCCTCAAAACAATGATGTATCGGCAGAAAACCCCACCAAAGTGGGCGTCATCAGAAACCGCTTATAAAGCGCGGTCAAGCGTTATCGCCGTGAAGTCCCGCCAACCTACCCGCGCTGTATTTGCTATGCACCAGGACGGTCCCCACGTTGACCCCCGGTTTGCCGATCGTTGTCAAAATCAGGGTGGGTCCTGCATGAATCACCACGATGGTGCCGGTTTCGCTCTGCGACAACACGTGATCGCACTGCTTGTGCCGGGACGACCCGCCCAGGGCGTCGCCGAGAGAGAGCATCGAGGCGCTCATCGCCGCGATGTTGTCGGCGCTGATCTCGCTTCGGGCCACATGGACCACCGGCAATCCATCCACGGTCGAAACCACCGCTGCATTGGCGGCGCCGATCGTGTCCAGTAGATCGGTCAGTTCATCTACAAATTGTTGTTTAACTGCGTCGCTGACTGCCCGTGCTTCACTCATCGTTCTTAGCCCCCCCCGTGGCCATCGTGACAACCTGAATAATCTCTTGTCCCAACCGTTTCACCTCGCCTCCCAAACCCGGAAAGGTTTTGGCGGTATCGACCACCAAGAAAATCTGTTGCTTGGTCGTGGTCGCCTCCACCTTGCGCGCCACCACCATCCGGGTGGGACGCTCGAACACCAGACTGGCCATCGCCATCTCGCCGAAGTCGGCGTATTTCCCGACCCGTTCGCTCATGGCGATCAGATCGGGGATAAAAGCCGCAGCTCCCTGACCCGCTTGGGCCAAGTCGCCGGAATGTCCCAGAACGAGTCCATCGTCGCTCACCACCAACACCGCCGTGAAATCGTGTCTGCCCCGAATGTCGTCCAGGACTTCATCCAATCGAGAACCCATGCAAGCTCCTATACCGTGGATCTTTTGACCGAAATCAACCCGTCATTCCATCCCAGATCAGAACAGATCGTCGAATTCACCGGAGGGGGCAGCCGCAGCCGTTTCGCTGAGCAGAATGTTTTCAAGCAGGGTTAAAACGAGGTTTTTGGTGTCCTCCCGATTGCGGGCGTCGCAGGGGAGGATGGGGGCCTGGGGCCCCAATTCAAGAAAGTCGGACAGATCGTCGAGGCTGCGCGCATGGGGCAAATCCTGCTTGGTCGCCCCGACGATCACCGGAAGATCCATGTTCTGCTTGAAATAACCGTACATGTTCTTCATGACGGTCTGAAGTGGACCCCAAAAACTGGACAGTAGGTTTTGTTAAGACCGAGGGGGCATGATTGGCGAGAGCGAGGAGCCAAGCGATGCCCGGAAAACACAAACGACACAGTGCGCAGTTCAAGGCGAAGGTGGCGCTGGAGGCCCTGAAGGGGGTAAAACCACAAGCGAGTTGGCTAGTGAACACCAAATCCACCCGGCGCAGATCAGCCAGTGGAAGAAGGTGGCCATGGA
>Ga0210006_1001065_pt1 | contig 19437 bp, 23 predicted proteins | sample CryGey02umfilter_2_FD_185452 | JGI IMG/M metagenome (GOLD analysis project Ga0210006, IMG submission 185452) | Groundwater microbial communities from aquifer in Utah, USA - Crystal Geyser 4/10/14 0.2 um filter (SPAdes) (version 3) | ecosystem: Environmental > Aquatic > Deep subsurface >... | reverse complement strand
CAACCATCTCATCATTACGATCGATCATGGCTTTGAGCTCATTGTGGCGGAGAATGCTGAACATAGGTTGAGTTTAAACTATTTCACGGGGGTCAACCAGCTCAAATAGTCTGAAACTTGTCCCAGAACAACTTCTCCATAAAGTGCTTTGAGGGCACGGGCTTGTGGAGCTGTTTCATCAAACATCACCTCATCAATGGAGCCGATCACCGCCACCTCAGTAGCAGTTCCGCAGAAAAATGCTTCATCAGCATCAGCCAATTCTGTGGGAGAAATATCCTGTTCTTCCACTTTTATTCCCATTATATCGCGTGCCAATTCCATCAAACTCAACCGCGTGATCCCCGGCAAAATCGATCGTTCGGTAGGAGTGATCAGCGTATTATTTTTAATCATAAAAAAATTCACCGCACCCCCTTCCGCAATGTTTCCACGGTCGTCCAAAAGAAGCGCCTCATCATAACCGGCTTGATGCGCTTCCAAAACCGCCAATGCAGAGTTGGTGTAGTGCCCGGAAATTTTAGCTCCCATAATGCTGGACTTGGGATGAATCCGCATGAACGACGAAATTTTGACGCGCGCCGCTTTGTCTCCCAAATAAGGATCATACGGAATGGTTGCGATCATGACTTGAACCGGCACGTCCGTAGGAGGTGGCCCAAGCCGTTTATAGCCATAGTAGGCGAGGGGACGAATGTAGCAAGATTTAAGCTCATTGGAACGGATGAGGTTAAGGATGGCGTGGGTGATTTCTTCTTTGGTAAAAGGGGGAGTCATGGACAGGGCGCCCATGGAATAAAAAAAGCGGTCAACATGTTCGGTGAGTCGAAAAACCATGGGTCCATTAGCGGTGTCATAACAACGAATGCCCTCAAAAACAGCCGTGCCATAATGAAGCGCGTGCGTCATCACATGCACCTGCGCCTCCGCCCATGGCACTTGCTTGCCGTCCATCCAGATGAATGTGGTGGTTTGCATAGGATTATCTTAACTCCTCTAAAAACGGCGTAATGTCATGGTGAGTGACCTCCTCAAAAGGGGAAGTAGTCATGCCCTCACGGGATTTGAGTCGATCATAAAAAGGCACACTTGCCTCATCACGATAGAGCAGACCGACCGCAATTTTTTCATCCAAATCCATTGATATTTTGCGCGCCGCTTCCATGTCAGAAGGATCATAACCTTCAAGCTGATTCACATATTGCATGCGATCCCAATACCAGTCAGAAGGAGTGGCTTTGTTGTAAGTGGGACACATTTGCATGATCTCAAGGAACGCAAATCCATTGTGATTGAGGCCGGCCCGTATCATGTCGGTCATGTGTTTAACATCTCCGGAAAAGGCACGTGCCACAAAAGTTGGCTTGAGACTGAACACCAGCTCCGCCACATTCAGCGGAGCCAGCGGCGACCCATCAGGTGCGGAATTCATTTTATACCCCTGGCGTGAGGTGGCAGACGGTTGGCCGGTGGTGAGGCCATAGTTTTCGTTATTGTGAAGAATGAAGAGCATTTTATAGTTGGAACGCACTGCGTGAATTAGGTGACCGGGGCCTTCGCTCAGCATGCCACCGTCCCCGCCCTCGGCAATGATTTTGACATTTCGATTGGCCAAGGTCGCACCTGCGGCCGCCGCGATCACGCGTCCATGCAAGCCATGAAAAGTATAGGCTCCGATTTTGTCCGCTTCACTTCCATGGCATCCAATATCATAAAAAAGCGCGACTTGTTGTTTAGTTAACCCTTCCAATGCAAACGCGCGAATCAACGCACTGCGAATTCCAATATCGCCACATCCACTGCACCAGGTCAATTTTTCATTCGATTCATACGACAGCATCAGTTTTTTTTGATTGCCGAGTTGAACCAACTCATCTCCGGAACCACTGTATTTTTGCGAGCATTGGCTCATAGTTTAAAGTTCAAAGTTAATGACTTCTTCTACATGGAACGTGCGTCCATTGTAACGAAGAAATTTTTTATGAAAGGTAAGACCGGTTTTATTTGTAATCAATTCGCCCAGTTGGCCTTGGAAATTTCCTTCAATCAAGCAAATCGTGGAGTTGTCTTGGAAAAACTGCTTGAGGCGTTCGGTTTTGAGCGGAAATAAATAATCGAAATGAAGGTAATTGATGGAGCGTCCTTGGCGTTTCGCTTGAAGAATGGCATCGCGCATCACATTTTTGGTGCCACCCCATCCCACAAACGACATGTCAGCCCCTTTCTCAACTCCCAAAACCGTAGGTTCGGGAAGCGCAGCTTCGAGCGCGTCAAACTTCCGCATGCGTTTATCAATCATGGCTTTGCATTGGTCCGCCTCTTCAGTGAGTACGCCATTTTCAAGGTGTTCATCACTGTTGGTGTAATAATGAGCGGCTGCGGAAGCCGGAACCCATCGTTTAGAAATTCCACTTTCCGTAATCTTATAACGATCTGTGGAAAGCAGTTTAGCCAATTCCTCAGGGTCAGTCACCAAGCCACGCTCAATGGGAATTTTCCCATGTTCAAACGGAGGGACAAGGTATTTGGCTTCGGCAATAAGTTTTTCAGTCAACAAAATCACGGGAATCTGAAATATTTCCGCATAATTAAACGCATGCTGAATCAGTTCATAACAAGAGGTTGCGTCACTGCACGCCAGCACCAAGCGAGGAAATTCGCCGTGCGCAGAATAAATCGCCAAATTAAGGTCAGATTGGCACGTCCATGTGGGAATGCCGGTGGCAGGTCCGGGACGTTGCGCGATCACCACCACAAACGGGACCTCGGTGATGGCGGCAAGGGACAATGTTTCAGTCATCAAGTCATAGCCACCTCCGGACGTGGCAGTGAATGCGCGCGTTCCCATATACATGGAACCAAGCGCCATTTGCGCGGCTGTGATCTCTTCTTCCGCTTGTTTAACCACCATGCCGCTCGCATTGGCCATGTCTGCCATGTAAGTGAGCACCGAACTAGCCGGGCTCATGGGATACGCATAATACGCTCGCACTCCGGCCTGGATCGCTCCCAGGGCTAACGCATGATTTCCATCCACCAAAATTGACTCCGGTGCCTCAGTGGGCCGTTCGGGGGAGAAGGTGAGGAGTTCCACGTCAGCGTTGAGCTTATGGCCGGCGTGAATGCACTTCAAATCAATCTCAAGCCACTTGGGTTTGCTCTTAAATTGTTCCGTCACCGGGCCTTCCAAACTGTCCAATTCAAATCCTAAAACTTTCCACAAAAATCCAAGCAGCACCATGTTAGCCACCAGATCTGTGTGCGCCAATTCCAGAGCTAAGGCACGCGCGGGCACATACACCATTTTTAGTTTTTTTTCTTCCGCGATTTTGGACAAATTTGATACGCGTTCCAGTCGATCAAACGAATGAATCACCACACCGCCTTCTTTAGTATCTTGTAAATAGTTAACGAGCCCGGGACTGTCAACCGCCACCAAAATATCAATCACATTTGAAAGCGAATAAATCGGCTCCGGCCCAAAATCAATCTGAAACATGGAATGTCCGCCCTTAATCACGGACGGATATTCGCGGTCCGCGTGCAGATAAAATCCAAGTGATTTGATGGCCTTGGTCACGATTTGCTGAAGCGTAAGCAGTCCGCTCCCACTTTCTCCACAGAATTTGATGGTCGTTCGAGTCATGGTTGATTAAATAAGTTCAGCCAGTTGTTCAGCCCATCGAGTGATGGATCCTTCAAGTTGGGGAACTGGAGATTTATTGATTTGAAGCGCCGGAAAAATGGGTTCGCCACCGAATTCTCGAATCACATCTTCCAAAATCACAGCGGATTCCGCCATGTAGTAAGGAAAATATTTGGCATCTCCTAATCCAATGGAGGCGCATTTTTTATCTTTGAGCGACACATGGCCACGCGCTTTGTTCAAAAAATTAAGCATGTCCGGTTCCAGTAATCCCTCCCCATAAGTGGGACTGGCCAAAATCACCACTGGAAATGCTTCAAAATCACTCGCTTTGGAACATTCCGCGCGTTGTAAGGTGACTTCGTGTCCTTTGAAGGTAAGCACTTCCGCCACTTTATCAGAAGCGAGTTCCGTGTTTCCACCGCACGATGCAAAGATGAGTAAAACAGCCGTCATAGTGCCGATAGAATAATAGAAAAGGAGTGAAAAGGGAAGGCGGGCCCTCCGGAAAAATCAAGGTCCTTCAAAAAAAGTCTCCGCGCGGAGACTTTCTACCTATTAGCTAGTCTATCAGTAAGGTAAGTTTCAAGAGCACGCTTTGCTCGAGATTCGCCGCTTTTTCTAGAGGCATCCGTGCGAGCATCAATCATGGACTCGTGAAAAAATCGAGTGATCGGATCCACACCTCGCTTTCTGATACCTTGCCATCCCGTAGTGGCATACAACGCTTCTTCCATAGCCTTAATGTCATCAAACACTGTGTGCGCCACCCCGCATTCACCGAGTTCTGCTCCGCTTAGGCATACTTCCGCTTTGGTATTTTCTCCATCTTCCAAGGTTGCGGTGATGCGGGTTTTTATCGGCCCGTCCGTTGCATGATAATCAAAGAAATTAATCAGTTCTTGGCGCGCCTCTTCCGTTTCATCCTCATCTCTAAATGCGGGGCGTTCACTATTAGACGTATACTCGGGAGCATGCCACATGGCTTGCGTATCTCGGAGGGCAAACCGGGCATCCCGATTTGCATCAATCCAGATATTTGCAGCCGAACTAAAGAGCCACGGTGTGGCATAAGTTGCCACACCGCCCTTGCGCCGACGCATGGCCATCATGATGTCTTGTATATCTTGGCTCACTTTCACATCCCCTCCTTCGGAATTGATTAAGAGAACGAGTGACAAGGGAACCTGCGAGTCAATCAACGATTCCCTAATTTCGGGATCAATGGATTGGAGTGTGTATAAAATTTTGGAAAATCGCTCCCGGGTACACCTACCAAACTCGGACAGTATTTCATCGGTTTCGGGGCTTGGGGGTTCATTTTCTGCCAACTCGCGAATGCATTCTTCCCGCATATCAGCCAACGACTGCTGACGAAAAAAAGATAAAACATTATCCGGAATTATTTGGGCGGTACTCTTGTCGGGATTCATAAAGTAAAAAGGAGGGGGATTCTTTGCATCGAGTTCATCTTCAATGACTCCGAGAAGAAAAGGAGATTTGGGGGAATTGGACATGAAAAGAAGAATATTTAAGAATGGAGGAGAAATATATAGTACTTATTATATTTGTCAATATCTATCACTCTGCCACCACAATCTTTCCATGCTGAATCCATCGGATCACTTCTGGGAACCACTTTTTCTCAAGAAGTTGAACCTTGCGCTTGAGATCGTCCGCTGTATCGCCGGCCTCGACCGCCACCTCTGCCTGATGAATGATCGGCCCGGTATCGCATCCTTCGTCTACAAAATGAATGGTCATGCCCGTTACTTTATCACTCGCAGCCAATACCGCGTCATGCACATTGGCCCCATGGAACCCTTTCCCTCCATACTTGGGAAGGAGTGAGGGATGCACATTAATGATTCGATGCTTATAGTGCCGCACAAATTCAGAACTTAAAATTCGCATAAATCCAACCAAACAGATTAAATCCACCTTTTTCTCATCTAAAATCGCCATCACCTCACGGTCAAATTCCACCCGTTTCTTTTCAGCCGGATCCACCCATACGGTTTCGAATCCCGCTTCTTTAGCCCGTTCAAGCGCATAGCAATCTTTTTGATCACTCACCACCATTGACAACTCAACCCCAGGCAGCTTTCGACCCTTGATTTCATCAATAATGGCCTGCAAATCCGTGCCTCGTGTCGAGGCCAATACCGCAATGCAAAACTTTTTTTTCATAAAACCATTATATCATATCACTGTTTTACAGGTTTAAGTATCGAATTAAAAAACTCGTATATATTCACGCAACTACATTTGTTTGACGAAAGTTGGTATCGCGAATACAATACGATGATACGCAAAAACAGAAACAAAAAAGTTTCAAAAAACAAAAACAAAAAAAGTCGTATCAACAGTTAAGTCTTCCTTGAACGCAGAGACTAAACACTGACCCTTAACAAGTCATTCGCCTCCCTCACTGGATGGAGGCACCCCCGCCCTCCCGCGGCTCCTTCGATTCCTTCCGACCTCAAAAAATTTAGGTAACAGGAAGACGTAATCGATCACTGCCACGTTAAGGGCTAACCTCTCGCTCTATATAAATATAAAGCAGAGGTGATTAGCAGGCACGAAGCGAAGAAAGTCCCACCACCATCAACTTTCTTCAATTCCTTCCTGTCTGCTGCTCATTTCTGCTTTGTGATGGGGATTCCCATGACCCGGAAACCCCGATCCAGTATGCAATTGTCTGCCATTTCTGCCTAGACGACCCGTAAGGTGTTCGGCTCAGGAGTGGACCAACGGGCGGCTATGGTCAGGCCTATACATCGAACCAAAGCAAGGCAAAGAAATAATTGAAGGGTAGGATCACCTTCGTTAACCACTCTCACGGAGCCTCTGAGCAATCTAAAACAAAAACAAAAATTGCTGATAGAAAGACCGGTTCGAGAGTGGTTTTTTTTATGCTAGCGCATTTCGCCCCGCGTACACAGCCGCCTTGCCCAGTGCTTCTTCAATGCGAAGGAGTTGATTGTATTTGGCAACGCGATCAGTACGACAGAGAGAGCCCGTTTTGATCTGGCCGGTTTCAAGTGCCACCACCAAGTCCGCGATAGTGGTGTCTTCGGTTTCGCCGGAGCGATGAGAAACCACCGCAGTCCAGCCAGCCTCATGTGCCATTTGAATCGCTTGAATGGTTTCTGTAAGCGTCCCAATCTGGTTGAGTTTGATAAGAATGGAATTGGCCGCTTTTTTCTCAATACCGATTTTGAGTCGCTCTACATTGGTCACGAGCAAGTCATCGCCCATGAGCTGGACCTTGTCACCCAGCCGTTCCATGAGTGTCACAAATCCGTCCCAATCATCTTCGTCAAATCCATCTTCAATCGAAACAAGCGGAAATTTTTCAACCAATTCGGCATAATAATCCACCATTTCCGCGCTTGAAAGAACTTTGGCTTCGCCATTTACTTTAATATGATAGCCATCGTCTTGATGGAATTCGGAGGCGGCCGCATCAATCGCGAGCAGAACATCATCTCCGGCACGGTAGCCGGCCGCAGTAATGGCATTGAGAATATATTCAAACGCAGCCTCGTTATTTGGAAGATTGGGCGCAAATCCACCTTCATCACCCACGGCCGTAGACAGTCCGGCTTCTTTAAGAATCTTTTTTAAATGATGAAAAATTTCCGAACCCATGCGCAACGCCTCTTTAAAGTTAGCCGCCCCCACGGGCATGATCATGAATTCTTGAATATCAAGTCCGCTGTCCGCGTGTTGACCTCCGTTCATGATGTTCATCATGGGCACGGGAAGCATTTTCGCCTCCGGATTGAGTGACTTAAAGAGTGGCACACCCTTTTCAGCCGCAGCCGCGTACGCATTTGCCAGAGACACTCCCAAAATCGCATTTGCTCCCAGGCGACCCTTATTGGGAGTTCCATCCAATTCAATCATTTTGTGGTCCAATGCCGCTTGATCCAGCGTGTCCATTCCCATCACCGCAACAGCCAATTCTCCCGTTACGTTCGAAATCGCTTTTGTAACACCTTTCCCAAGATAACGACTTTTATCGCCATCACGCAATTCAACGGCTTCATGTTCTCCTGTTGAGGCGCCACTGGGCACAATGGCACGTCCATGAAAATTCCCAGCCCACAATTCAACTTCAACCGTTGGATTTCCGCGAGAATCAAGCACTTCACGCGCGTGGAGTTTAGTAATCTGAGCCATGAGCAGGGTGGTTAGTAAGTTATCTGCAAGGATTATAACATAAGGACCCTCTGGGAAATACGGTGTTGTAACGAAATTTTCTCCCATTCGAGCGAAAATGATGAAGGCCGACAAAGTCGTATAAGGTTACGATACGATAAGGAGGCATGAATCATTTGTAGCCGAATGGGAGAAATTGCAGTCATCAGTGTATTTTTCAGAGGGTCCATAAGCAAAACCCAGCTTGTGAATTTTTTAAATTCCCCTTACAATACCGGACGTATGGAAATTATTTGGCATGGACATTCTTGTTTTACAATCAAAGGGAAAAGCGCCACTTTGGTGACAGATCCTTATGGGAAAATTGGGTTGAAATTACCCAAGCTTAAAGCTGATATTGTGACAGTCAGTCATGATCACGAATCCCACAATAATGTGGCGGTGGTTGAAGGAAATCCTCAAATATTTGATTGGCCCGGTGAGTACGAAAAAAGCGGAGTTCTTTTAAACGGAGTTTCTTCTTTCCATTATCCGGAATCCAAAGGAGAAGAAGGCGCCAAGCAGGGTCGGAACAATATTTTTCACTTTGAAATAGATGATATTAAATTTTGTCATTTGGGAGATCTGGGACATAAATTAACGGATGCCATGATTGAAATGATTGGAGATGTGGATGTTTTGATGATTCCTGTGGGCGGAGGCACCACCATTGATCACAAAAAAGCGCACGAGGTGATCGAACAGATTGATCCTCGCATTGTGATTCCTATGCACTACAAAATCGATGGGCTGGAACGCGATGACTTGGAGGACGTAGATTTGTTCATAAAAGAAGTGGGATCTCATGTTGAAGCACAGGAAAGCTACAAGGCTAAAAGTCGAGCTGAGCTTCCGGAAGAAACCACGGAATTTGTGATTCTCAAGGCCATGGTGGGATAAATGACCCGCATTTGTTCATCTTTTTGTTAAGTTTTTTTCATATTTTCGAAAGGATTCGGTCATGTGGATTTGCTAGGGTGCGAGCATGAAAAAGCTTCCTCCACTCATTGCCGCCCTTGCGTTGACCACTCTTGGTAGTGGTTGTGAAAAAAAGGACTGTTTAACAAAGGGATACGATGCCACGGTTCAATTAATTCAAGCATTCAACGAAGGACGTTGCCGTGCTGTTTTTGACGCTGATTCACGATTGGTTGATTGTGCGGGCACACGGCTTTTCGGGGAAATAAATGCCCATACTTTTAGCGTGGACATGGAAGGCGACTGGGGAAGGTATCATCTGGACGATGAAAGCCTGATCGCTACCTGCGGATTCAAGTATGAGATGATTCATGACGAAAGCACTTTACAAGTCATCCGCTCTCGATTTCTCGAAGTGCTAAGTGACATGGACGTAGACTAAAGGAACTCCCGCAAAATGCCCACTCGTTACGAAATTTGCAAGCTTTGAGCGAAAACGTTGAAGGATGACGAAGGCGTATCAGATTGATACGTTGAGGAATTCTGAAACGTTTGGAGCCAAAGTTTGCAAATTGCAGTAGTGTGGGCATTTTGCGGGAGTTCCTAAAGGGTGGACGCCAACGTGGAGCAACGCTATGCTAGCCACAACCCGCTCCTGTAGTTCAATGGATAGAACAAGGCACTCCTAAGGCTTAGATGCAGGTTCGATTCCTGCCGGGGGCACCATTATTATTAAAAACTCTCATCATGCCTCCAAAAAAACCACTCACACCACCTGCACTTGGATTTTTCGGTACGCTTAAATCTTCTTTTTATTCTCCGCCATTTTATGCCTCCATTGAGCATCGAACCGGAGGGAAAGCTTTTGGATATTTTGCAGTGATGAGCCTCCTTTATACAATAGTGCTGGGAGTGAGTTTATGGATAGGAGTGGCACAGAAAATAGATCTCAATCCACAAAAATTAGTGGAACATTTGAGCGAAGTTTATCCGGAAGAATTGGTGATCACCATTCAAGATGGAACAGCCACAAGCAATGTGGCGGAGCCCTATTTTATCGATATTCCCGAATCGTGGGGCACTATTTTTGAAGAAGTAAAAACAGACGAAAAGCTAACTCATATGGCCGTGATCGATACCCTCACTCCATTCAGTGTGCCTCAGTTCAAGGAGTACGGCGGGGTGGCTTGGCTCACAAAGGACAGCCTGTATTACATAGATGATCAGAATGAAGATATTTCCGGCATTGAATTGAGCAAGTTTGGTAATATAGTGGTAAATAAAGTTTTGGTTGATGAGTTCACAGTCAAAGCCGGGGGAGTATTAGAAAAACTCCTGCCCACATTAATAGTGTCATTCGCACTCATTCTATTTGTGGGGGTTTTAGTTTTCGAATCACTCTACTTGCTCCTACTTGCCGTCTTTATTTCAATCTTACGAAGCGTATTGAATTTGCCGGCAGGATTTGGGCTTAGCTATAAAACAGGTTTGTATGCCATAACCTATAGCTACACTGCGCTATTTATTATATTGATGATCAACACGTGGGCACCGTGGAATTTTGTAGGATTTCCTTTCATGATCACGTTGATCACCCTGGCGGGGGTGGGATTAAATTTAAAACATTTGAAGGCTTAATTACGTAAAATTGCGTAATTAAAATAATGCTTAAGTAAAAAAGAAAATAATTAAATATTTCCTTTGTAAATTTGCGAAGTGGAATCATGGTCTAAAAAAAAGCCTGTGATGGGCGCAGGGCTGAACGAGCTTAACCTCTAGAAAGAGGAGAAGGAACTTGTGAAGATCATGTATCTGAACAAGTTCCTTCCTGCGAGTGAATCCCTGCGCCCATCACTTATGCCTTTAAACCATGATTTTAATTACGCAATTACTTCTAATCCAGATATCCACCAACCTGTAGATCCCACAGTTTTTTATATAAACTGGTTTTTTGACGAATGAGTGTGGCATGACTTCCTTCTTCCACAATGCGCCCTCCATCAAGCACCACAATGCGGTCCATATTTACAATGGTCGACAGGCGGTGTGCGATCACAAATGTGGTTTTTTGCTTCATCAAATTTTTGAGCGCGTCTTGAATGAGATGCTCGGATTCAGAATCAAGGTTAGAGGTGGCTTCATCCAAAATCAGTATTTTGGCATTGCTTAGAATGGCGCGCGCAATGGCCACGCGTTGACGTTCTCCTCCGGATAGTTTGACCCCACGTTCTCCCACATGTGTTTTGTATTTTTGGGGGAAAGTCTGAATGAATTCATGACAATGAGCCATTTTAGCGGCAGCCATGACTTCTTCATCTGAAGCCTCCAATCGACCATAGCGAATGTTTTCCATGAGTGTACGGTGAAATAAAACCGGATCTTGAGGAACCAGTGCCACTTGCCGACGTAAACTGTCTTGAGTGACTTTGGAAATGTCTTCTCCATCAATTAAAATTTTACCTTTTTCAACATCAAACAGACGCAAGATCAGCTTGGTAATGGTGGATTTTCCTCCTCCGGATGGACCAATGAGCGCCACTTTTTCACTGGGATTGACCTTCATGGAAAAGTTTTTAAGCACGCCTTTGTCTCCACCATAAGAAAAGCTGACATTTTTAAACTCAACTTTCCCATGTTGTAATGCAATGGGTTTGGCTTTTGGATGATCAGACACATCATAAGGAAGTTCAATGATTTCAACCATTTCTTCTGCGTCCGCAAACTGTTCATAAAGACGTCGAATGATCCGGCCAAAGTGCCACAACTGTCTAAACAGTTCCATTAGATAACCTTGAATTAAAACAAAATCACCCACACTTAATTGGTCGTCTTGCCAGAGTTGGATAGAAAAATAAAGAATGATAAAACTAATGATTATCATGAGCACCGCTTGGACTGTTTCAATCAAATTATTGAAATACCATGAAACTCGAGTGCGCTGTGACCACAAGTTGGTAACTTTATCAAAGCGTTCACGCTCGTAATGGAGTGACGAAAACAGTTTGAGATTAACGTTGTTGCTAATGGTATCTGCCAGACTGGCCGTTACTTTGGTGTCCGCTTCTACTCGTTTGGTGTCGTATTTTTCAACCTTATAAAGCGAAACATAATAGTTAAAAGTAAGGAAAAAAATGCTCCAAATTAAGAGAGGAAAACCAAGGCGAGGACTAATATAAAACAGCATGCTCAAAACAATGACCGCGCGTAAGGCAATGGGAAAAAGTTCATAAAAAAAATTATCAATGATTCCTTCAAACGCACGAGTCAGGCGTCCCACTTTTTTCACCAATGATCCCACAAAATTATTATTGAAGAAGTTATAGGAATGGTGATGAAGCACGTCAAAGCAGAGATTGGAAATGCGCCGCATGCCTTGACTTTCGACATTGATTAAACAAAAAGTCGCGATACGCCAACACACGGTTTCAATCACATCCACAAGCACCATAAATCCCAAAAGATGAAACAATTGAGTGGCAATCAGTTCCTTAGATAACATTCCCGGATTGTCCACCATGGCATCAATGAAATACTTGAATAAAATCGGCCAAATCATTCCGGCAGAAATACCAATCGTAAGCGTTAAGGCAGCCACGGCCGTATAAGCCTTGAGGTGGCTCAAGATTTTAAGGTAGAAAGCAATGGTTTGTTTGGTCTGCGTTTTCATAATAATAGAAACAAAAAAACCTCATTACGTTTGAAGTCGCCAGGTTTCAAAGTTAAATTTAACCTGTTGGCTTACGAGAATGAGGTGGCGGGCAACGTGAAATTACGCTTTTGCAGGAAAAGTGTCAAGGGTCCTGTTCTTTTTCAAACGCACAAAGCGCCTGAATATGTGCTTTGCCGGGATGAATGACATCACGGTGCGTTTTAATCATCTTTACTGCATCCTTCGCTGTCATGCCGGTCAAAATCAGATATGCACCGACTAAAACCACGGAACGCGCATGGCCCTTTTCGCAATGCACATAAACGATTTTCTCGGATTGAATCGCACGTTGAATCGCACTCGCTCCCACTCGTAGCTGGGCAGGGGAGGGCACCCGGTGTTCACGGGTCGGCAACCACAGGTGCACCTCCATTCCGGTTGGATCCTCTTCATTGTCCGCTTCCACGTTCACGTCCATTGAAATTCCCAGTGAAAGCAGTTTTTGGAAATGAAGTTCACAGCACCGCATATTGTAGCCCAGATAGAGGCGGTTGGTGATCTGTGAATAACTATGATCGTTGTGAGTTTTTTTAGATTCGTCCATTCATTATTTTTTCATTAACGCCACCATACGGATCGGCATGCTCACCAAGGCGATCAGAATACCGAACAGCAGAATAAAAATTCCGACAAGAATGCGTCCGACGCCGACCAACTTGAGGTGCATGAGCGAAGAGGGCGCATTGACGATTTTAACCAATTTTTGATTGAGCTCGGAACCAGTAACCGCGGATTCCCGTTCCGTTTTGGAGAGGATAAAGTACTCGGCCTGGAGGTCATGAAATGCTTGTTCTTCAACCGCTACTTGTTGGTGCATAGCAAAACCTTGATAGGCAAAATAAGTCGCGGATACGACTAAAATGAGCATAATAAAAATCAGGGGCATCATTTTTTTCATGGGAAGGGGTGTTAAAAAAATTATTGTCCTACAAAACAACACTCTTCAGCCGGCTTGCCACTCCCACAGGCACATGATTTTCCCTTCAGGCAACAAGCTCCGCCCGGTTTACCGCTCCCGCAGGCGCAGTTTTGCTTTTGCATACAGCATTCACTACCAAGCTTGCCACTGCCACAACTACAAGCTTGATCTATCGTTGGAGAATCCATAAAATAGAGGATTAAAAGATTAAAAATTTATCCCAGTTTACTACATTAATTAGGCATGTCTGTGATTTAAATCACAAAAATAAAGGACCCTTCACGTCCAAATCCCCAGAAAAACGCCCGCATAATGCACCACCACGTATAGAAAAAACATATAACCAAACACTCCGACAATCAGGACCAACAAAATCGTATTTACCACTTCGTTAAGGCGTCGCTTGGCTTGCTTAAGTGTACAAATTTTTTTCGAGCGCCTCAAATAGAGAAGAATGGAAAACGTGAGCAAAATCAGCCCCACTCCTCGAAAAATCCATTTGTAATCTCCATAAAGGGTATCGGATAAGGAAGAGGCAAAAGACACCGTACTCAAGCCGAACAAAACCAACACAAGAGGGCTCAAACAACACAATGACGCGATCACCACGGGAAACGATGAAATCTTGATGAGTTCTTTTAGGGACCTCAATGTCATGGCGTCCAGATTAAAGAATCCGAGGAATGATGAGTGGCAAATGAAAACCACATTTCAAAATAAGTCGGGAGTACCTTGCCTCCGTAATCAACCGAAGCTTCCGAGCCCTCCAACGTAACCGTTAAGGCTTGTCCGTTAACGTCAATTGTGGCGTTGCCCTGCTCTCGCAACGCATTCCAAGGAAACGCCACCCAAGTTTTCTCAACCGGCACAACAAGCATCATTTCTTTGGAGAAAAAACGTTGGTCTTGAATCGTGACGGGGAAATAAACCGCCTCACTTTCATCATAGCCCCCATAGGGATTGGATTTATAGTTTCGAACATGGCCGGTTTGGTCGCTCAACACTTTAGCCTCGGGGTATTTTTCCTTCACTTCACTAAAGGGCAATCGTTGCATTTCGAGATGGTCGAGTTTTGTGCCTGTATGGGCTCCCACCACGCCTTCCCCCAAAACCTGGGACCAGAATGACTCGGTTTGACGATCGTACATGAGCAGGTTCGATTCGTACAAAAATCCACTCACCCCAAAATCCAACACATCAGCACCCACCGTGCGACTGAACACAATCGCAGAACCGCAGAGCGGACAAAATGTTACGGCCACCGGCTCTCCTCCAACCATGTCGTTCACGATTTCATGCCAAACCATAATAGCGAAAGGGTAATAGCGTTGATCTCCCTCAATCTCTAAAAAAATCCCTAAATCGTCACCCCTCAACTTAGCATCGGCCAGCGGAATAAACGCCGGCTCATTCAAGGCCGGAATGCCATCCTTTCCGGGGCCGCCGGAGAGAATAGCATCAAACGAAATAGCATGCTGAGATAAATCGGTTGAAAAACGTTTGAATTTATTCTGGACACTCAAGTCGATTGGAGGTGATTCTTCATTATCCAGTAAACGCTGTTCAAATTTGACAGCCCCCAAATAGCCACGCTTAATAAGGGCTTGCTCAACGGTTTTTTGAAAACCCGTGAAAATCACCACCCCGGCCAATATAAGGAAAAAACCCAAGGTGCGCCGAAACCACCCGCGCGGATTCGCGGCAAAACGTAATCGGCGCACCACGCGTTGCCCACCGATGGCAATCAGTAAAAAGGGGATCATCATCCCCAGTATAAAAAGCGCAACATTCAGCACTCCGTCAAAAAAACTTGTGGGCAAAATCACGGCAAGCAACACGCCAAAGGTGGGAGAACAAGTGGAAAATACAGGCCCGAGCGATGCCCCTAATAAAATAGCTCCGCCCGTTCCTTTTTTCTCCTTACTCGTTTCAAGCCATTTTTTGCTTTTTTCAAGTGACAAGCGCGTGGCCAGCATCTCCCAACCTTCGGGGAAGAGCAAACTGAAACCAAACAACGTGAGTAACCCACCGGAAATCCAAATCCAAACCTGTTCCGGAATCACAAAAGCCAGGCTTGTCACTTTAATGATAAGGGAAAAAAGAAAAACAGATAATCCCATGGAACCCACCACAATCCATGGACGAGCGGGATTTCTATCCGTTGCGCTGCCCACTAAAATTGTGGGGAGCAAAAAAAGGCTACAAGGTGCAATCACGGTAAGAAATCCCGCAATAAAGGAAACAAGCCAATACGTCATTATTGAAGTAAGTTACGGAATTCGTTATTGAGTTTACTGAAACTCGGTGCCACTAATGTTTTAACCGCTTCTCCGTTTGAATCCACCAGCACAATGACGGATTGGCTCACGATTTTATATTTGGCTTTCAGCTCCGTGGCGGTATCGTAATCTACTTTCAGAATGACAACACCTGAGGGGAACTCGGAAATATGCTCCTTAATATCGGCTTCAACCGCCCAACAAGTCGGACACCACGAGGCGTGAAAGAAAAGCGCAAACGGTTGTTTACCGACTAAGGCCTGATAACGCTCCTCGGTGAAGTCCGAATAAATTTCCGACGATTCGACGGTTTGCGAAGTTGGAGATGGCACGATCACGGATTGCTCCGTTTTCACCGCAGTTTCAGGTTTGGACTGCGGCTCGCTAAGGGGGGCGGTTTTACATCCGGCCAGCAAGGACAACATCGCCGGAACGAGTAAAATAAGAGAGATTTTTACACCGGTTTTCATAGGAAATGAATTAAGGATAATGCGGGAAATGTAACAATGTTAACTCCGTTGGTCTGTGATCTACATTACAATTTTCCGGTTTTTCGTAACAAACTGATCGTACGCGAAACCGTCTCTCGAGAAAGTCCTGTTTGATCCGCGATTTTCGCATGCGTCAATTTGCCGCGCGGAAACCATTTTGAAAGAGAAGAGCCGTTAGGTTTATCGCGGGATTCCAGGAAAGCAATCACCTTTTCTTCCGCCGTCATAGCGCTGATTTTTAAGCGATGTTGATAATCTTGAATTTGATTGGCCAAAATATTGAGCAAATTGAGTAAGATTTTAGGCTTTTGACCAATCAGCAGGGAAAAATGATTCAGAGGAATCACACAGACATAAGCCTCCTCTGTCACTTCCGCGAAGTGATCCATTTCCCGGGGCTTTGGGGCGAGATGGCCGAAAATAGAATCGGGGCCAAGCACATCGAGCACCAGGCGTTTGCCATTTTTTGACGTGTATAAAGTAACTTCTCCTTTTTTTAAAATATAAACCTCTTCTTTGTCTTCATGCGGAGCATAGAGCAACTGTTTTTTATGGCAAAGACGTTCATCAACCATGGTGGCAAGTTCTCGGAGTTCCGTTTCATGCAGACCTTGAAAGAGATCAACGTTTTTTAAATACCAAAAAAGGTTGGCGTTTTTCATTTAAGATTTTTTAAGAGGACAAGTTTGATCTCCATAACTGAAAAATACGCAACAATCGTTCTCCTTGGCTTGAGTGGGGGTCATGGGAAAGGGGTTAAAAAGTTATTGATGTTCCTAACGGCACTGAGTTTTGCCGTACGTTTCGGCGTGTCGCCGAATCAGTTTGAAAAGCGGAGCCACGGTTTTTTTGTTGACCGAATAAATTCGCATTTTCCCACGTGTCTTCACATTCACAAAGGAATAAAGAAGCAACCGTTGAAGATGATGAGAAATCGTGCTCTGCGGAGCATTCAGGCATCGGGCCAATTCATTGACGTTCATGTCCTCCTTCATGAGGCAAAGAACCATTTCCACGCGCTGTTCATTGCCAAGAGTTTTAAAAAATTCCTTGTATTGCTTTTTTAACATATGTAAAATTTAACATATGAAAAAAACAATTTCAAGGCAAGGATTTAGAGAGGTGATTTATTTTTTTGCGCTAAGTTTCATACTTCATCTTATATGGGAAAATCTCCAGGCACCTTTATTTGAAGGCTACCATTCATTCAGCCAACATTTTCCAATGTGTTTATTTGCCACCGCCACGGGAGATATGCTGTTTATGCTGATCATTTATCTTGCCCTTGCCATGGTTCATAAAAATTTAGGGTGGATGAGTGACGAGAAGGCAACCCAATCAGCCACAACATGGATTGTGACCGTACTGATAGGAAGCTTGATGGCAATAAGCTTTGAGCTATGGGCGGTTTATGTGGATCACCGCTGGGTTTACGGATCCATGCCTATTATCCCGTTGGTGAAGGTGGGTCTCACACCCGTACTTCAAATGGTGCTGATTCCGCTTGTGGTCATCAGATCTTTTCCTTTTGGAAGGGGGCGAGTATCATGATCACATGAAGAAAAGACAAAGAGAACTCGGTTGGCTTCCGGATTTTGTTTATGGGGGAATGGACGGAGCCGTGACCACGTTTGCGGTGGTGGCCGGCGTGGCCGGGGCACAGCTTAGCACGGCGGTGGTGCTTATTTTGGGATTTGCCAATTTGTTTGCGGATGGATTTTCCATGGCAATCGGCAAATATTCCAGCGATCGCGCCGAACGAGAAAGAATTCAACACGTACGAGGGCAACTGGATGAGCGCATCCATGGAAATCCGAAAGAAGAGCGAGCCGAACTGACCAAGGTGTTGAACACGCGCGGATTCAAAGGAGAAAATTTAAAGAATGCGGTCAAGGTCATCAGTGCCAATGAGGCGGTGTGGATCGACACCATGATGCGACACAAATTTCATCTGATTGACGAGCACATTGATCCGATCAAAGGAGCGTTCACGACATTTATCGCTTTTAATCTGATCGGATTTATTCCATTGGCCGGGTACGTCATGAATCCGTTATTGGGGCTCTCATCTAAAAGTATTTTTATGTGGACAGTGGGAGCCACGCTTTTGGCCTTGTTCATCGTAGGGGGTATTAAAGGAAAATTATTGAAACAAAATTGGGCACTGTCCGGCCTGGAAACCATGGTCATTGGAGGGGTTGCCGCCAGCATCGCTTACCTGGTCGGATACCTCCTGAGAAACATTCAATAGGAGTGTCAACACAAATAGGATTGACGGTGAGTGAAGCCTCACCTATAGTGAGGGCAAGCTCACTGGGGCTTATTTCTAACCCTCTCTTATATGAAAACCTTTTTTATTCTTTACTGGAGTATGTTTTTAATTGGAATTTGGGCCATTCGTTCTTATGCTCAATATTATCGGCAACACATAATGAGGCATGAATATGCTGAGCGACATCGTCGTCGTGTGGATCGTGCGCACGCGCACCAACAGATGAATTTATTCTAATCCCTAAATCCTAACTACTACCTAACTATGTCTTCTTTAACTCCCAAGCAAACCAAAGTTCTTAAATTCATTGAACGGTATCAATTCAAACATGGATCTTCTCCTACGGTTCGGGAAATGTGTGAATATCTGGGCGTGAGTTCTGACAATAGTGTTTTAAAACACCTCCGTGCGCTTAAAGAAAAAGGCTACATTAAAAGGAATAATACTCCTCGTGGGATTAAGATGCTGAATTCTGTGCGCAGTCAATTTGAGGCAGCCTCTGATTTGGTGCGAATTCCTTTAATGGGCACCGTCCCTGCCGGAGGTGCTGTGGATGCGGAGGAACACATTTTGGATACTTTTGAGATTGGAAAAGGTCTCATGAAAACAAATGCAGGATCTTTTTTATTGCGAGTGACCGGCAGTAGCATGATTGACGCGGGCATTCACGAAGGAGACATGGTGTTGGTGGTGCCGGATCAAACTCCTCGGCACGGCGACATTGTGGTGGCATTGGTGGATGGAGAAAATACAGTTAAACGCTACATAAGTGATAAAGGACAAATTTATTTAAAAGCGGAAAATCCTGAATATGAAAACATTTATCCTCATGCTGATTTGCAAATTCAAGGCTTGGTAACCGGATTGATTCGAAATTATTAGGAACCTCTGAAAAATACGGCGTTGTTACGAAATTTTCAACCCTTCGAGCGACAGCCCCGCGAATGCGGGGCTAAAAGCAAACGTTTGGATATCATCCAAACACCTTATCCTTAAC
>Ga0210006_1001060_pt1 | contig 19493 bp, 21 predicted proteins | sample CryGey02umfilter_2_FD_185452 | JGI IMG/M metagenome (GOLD analysis project Ga0210006, IMG submission 185452) | Groundwater microbial communities from aquifer in Utah, USA - Crystal Geyser 4/10/14 0.2 um filter (SPAdes) (version 3) | ecosystem: Environmental > Aquatic > Deep subsurface >... | reverse complement strand
TACTTTTGAAATTTCAGAAGTAACTTACAACCTCATAAACCCTTCGTAAAATACTTCCATGCCCCAAGACCAGTCATGGCTAACATCGCAATTAAAAAGACGTGTGCGAGATATTTATGAACCAAAATATGGACGCACGCTCTCGGATGATGAGGTACACGACATTGCAGAGAACTTGACGGGTTATTTGGAAGCTTTGTTGAAATTTAAATGGAAAAATCAATATGGAAAATACTTATCGGACTAAGGACTTGGCATCAGCAGCCATGCTTATAGTGAAAGGTCATCCCATGCTGCAAATGGAGCGGGAAGCGGAAATATGCTTCTTTATTTTCTCAAGTGAACAAGAATGTGAAAGACTTTCTGATCAGTTTTTCTTTGGTGAAGTGCTTGTAAATGCTCGAGACTATTATGAGGCTATGAATCGGCTTAAGAATAAAATTTTCTCGTATATATCGTATGGAAAATCTCACGAAAATACTCACATCAAACAGTGATATAAACTACGTTAATAACGTTAGTAATAATATTAAATATAATAACGTTAATAACGATATTTTTAAGAAGAGATATGCCTTAGATCCGAGCAAATTTAATCCTAACACAGAGGAAACTGCTATGGCGGAAGAGATTGCTAAAAAACTGGATGATTTAAACAACTACGCCTACTACCTCTCAATAGTAAATAAAAAAGGATGTGAGAAAGCAAAAAGGTGTTTGCATGCTGTTCTTTCCGATATTAAGGAAAAGAAGAATACAAAAACACCAGTCAGAGACCCAAAAAAGTATTATGTGTGGAAAATGAAGCGGGGATTATATTAGAATGTGTATGCACTCAGGTATTCGGTTAAGTTTTTTTATGCCCTCATTAGGACAGAGCTTAACCGTTCTGAGTGCACCTAGTGGGGGCATTTTTTATATATGGAAAACAGATTGAAATATTTTATCTACTGCCGAAAAAGCTCTGAAGATGAAGACCGCCAGATTCTTTCCATAGATGCTCAGTTACGGGAATTGAGTGAGTTCGCACGAGCAAGTGGACTTCGTGTAGTAGATACACTCATAGAGAGCAAATCAGCTCATAAGCCAGGGCGGGGGATTTTTAATCAGATGATGTCCAGAGTTCAGCTGGGGGAAGCTAATGCACTACTCGTATGGCAGATCAACCGACTATCAAGAAATGCGAAGGATGGTGGAGATATTATTTGGGCTATTGATGACAAAAAAATCGTACAGATAGATACTCCTCAGAAGCAGTACAGAAATAACAGTGACGACAAATTTTATATGGGGTTGGAGTTAGAGATGGCAAAGAAGTATTCAGATGATCTTAGTGTCAATATACTCCGAGGGAACAGAGAGAAATACGAACGAGGAGAATACTCGGGCTGGGCGCCGATCGGATATATTAATACCAAAATAGACGGACATCCGAATATCGCGCTTGACTCAGAAAAGGCTCCTATCGTGCGCAAAGTTTTCGAAGAGTATGCAACAGGCAACTACTCGCTCGGACAGATGGTAGAGATCATAAAATCGTGGGGTTTGACGACTCAAAAAGGCAAAACCATAGGTAAATCCCATTTGCAAAAAATACTAATGAACCAAACCTATAAAGGCTGGTATAAGCATGGAGGTGAACTACATGAAGGGAACTATGAGAGATTGATTTCCCATTCTTTATTTGAACAAGTACAAGACGCGTTGCATGATAGGTCGAAACCCAAGAAGATACGAAATGAGTGGGCGTATGCCGGACTGATTAAGTGCGGGTGTGGTTGTGGAGCATCTATTATTTATGAGACGAAGCATAAGTACTACAAAGGTACCGATAGGCAAGCTGAATATACCTATGCGCGATCCAGTAAGCGCTGTAGTACGTGCAAGGAGCAGGGAATCACTCTTAAAAAACTGGAAGGAATGATTAAAGAGAAGATACTGAAAGTAGAGATTGACGAAGAGTCGTGGGAGTTGGGAAAAGAACTCCTGTATGCGAAGTATAAAAAGGAAGCAGCGGACAGGTGTATGATCGTGGAAAACAGAGAAAAAGAGCACCAAAAGCTACAAGATGAGTTGGATGGATACTTCAAAATGAGAGCGCGGGAAGAAATGACAGCCAATGAATTTCAACAAAAAAAGAACGATATTTCTGCGAAACAAGCGGTCATACAAGAACAGATAAATAATGGCTTACACAACCAACGTCATTGGTTGGAACTTGCTAATGATTTCTTCGATACCGCTTATGAAGCGAAAAAAATGATAGAGAGTGATATTTTGGAAGAAAAACGAAAAGCAGTGAAAAAGGTAGGTTGGAACCTCAAATTGAAAGACGGAAAGCTTGACTGGACATACCAAAAGCCCTTCAATGTACTTCTTATTCCCGAGTACCGTTCTGAAATGTCCAGGGGGAGGGATTCGAACCCCCGTAGGGCAAGCCCGATAGATTTACAGTCTATTGCGATTGGCCACTCCGCCACCCCTGGTTTAGATTATTCCTGAAAGTACATTATACCATTCGCTTAAGGCGATTCAATTCTTGACCTCCTTCAAAGGTGCACGTTTTCTGCTATCATAACTGTATGACCTTAACTGAAGTAAATTATTACACGCGACGATTTTCACCGGTTGTATTGATTGTATTTTTGGTCGGGCTTATTCTTTTTTTTGGAGTCAAACTTTTATTTACTTATCTGAGCAGTCAAAAGGTAACGACAACTACAACATCTGTGCCGGTTTCGTACGACCCAGTCTTTGATAAAATTAAGCCCCCTGATACTGGAGATAGAGAAAAATCTGAAAAATATACCTTCGTTCTCGACACGCTTGATGGGACGCCAAATTTTGAAGAAGCAACATCTGCTGCAGAAGTATACTTCCTGCCACAAAAAACAGCATCATTTGGATTCCTTTCAAAAATTTATGCAATGGCAAAGGATGCGGGATTTGATACTGATATTACTCAGCATAGACTGGATGATAAGATGGCGATTTTTGATGATGGAAAGAATAAACTCACCATAGATATTAGAACGTTTAACTATATTTATTCCTACACCATTACGCGCGACGACAACGTGACTCCTCCAGCACTTCCTGTTGCAGATACTACTCTTTTCAATGAAGCTTCGTCTTTTATTTCTGGAATGGGAAGGTATCCAGAAGAGCTTGCACGGGGCGAACGAAATATTGGATATATGCGTTTAAATCCAGAAACAAACGAGATTATTCCTCTGAAATCACCGGAAAGTGCAAATATTGTTGAAGTAGATTTTTTCCTCCCAGATAGAAATGGACTTCCGGTTGTATCCTCGTCCTATTACAATAGCCAGCACTACGTCATGTTTTTAATCGGAGAGAATAAGACAAAGGTGATCAAAGCACAAGTTCAATACTTTGATCGATCTGAAGATCAGGTAGGACTGTATCCTCTTCGATCGGCTGAGCAGGCATGGGAGGACCTGAAAAAGGGGAAAGGTGCTGTTGTTTCTTCTCAAGCCAAATCAGGGGAGATTAAAATTCAGAAGGTCTTTTTAGCTTATTATGACCCTGCAGTCTATCAAGAATATGTTCAGCCAGTATATGTATTTCTAGGAAACAATGAATTTGTTGCGTATGTTTCGGCAGTAAGCGAAGAGTATCTTATTCAATAGCTGATTACTAATGAAGTGAGAGCGCTATATTTATTTGATTCTTTCAAAGGAAGAGGATGAATGAGACCATCACACATCAATACTTAGGTACTTAACTTGATCTTTTATCCAATTTACAAGCATTGTTGTATCGGCAAATCGATCTTCACTATTCATGACAACTATTAAATAATCATGATCTTCATGGCGGTAAAAACTTACCAGATTTTCGCCAGCATTCTCGGTATATCCCGTTTTTAAACCGCCTAATCCTTGAATTTCTCCGAGCAATTTATTGACATTGGTCAACTTGTGAAAAATTGAGTATTCAGTATCTGAAATTATTATTTCTTTCGTGCCAACCATTTTACGAAGAAATGGATTTTCGATAAGTGCGCGACCTGCTAAGGCAAGGTCAAACGGTGATGATTTTTGTTTGTAATTATCAAGTCCCGCAGGATTAGTAAAATATGAATTTTTCATTCCCAGTTTCTGTGCTTTGATATTCATAAGCTCAATAAAGGCGTCATATCCGTAGAAATTTGCAAGGGCATAGGCTGCATCATTTCCGGAGTGAACAAGAGTCCCATAGAGGAGATTTTCTGCAGTAATTTGTTCTCCCTCAATAAGATCCATTTTTTGTCCCTCAACGGATACATTTGATACGGTAATGACATCATCTGGTTGGTATACATCTGCAGCAACAAGGGCGGTAATAATCTTGGTTGTTGATGCAGGAAAAAAATGTTTATCAGGATTTTTTTTGAATACGGGAGTGTATGAGTTCAGATCAACAATATATGCTCCCTGTGCTGATACAAGAGGGCTCACATCAGAATTTACATAGGGAATGGGATGAATGGTAATTGATGGGGTAGCCTGCTTTTGAAAAAAGAGTTCTCGATTAAATGCGATGGTTTGGAAATATGGATTTTGACCGGGAGAAAATAAAAAAAAGAAGGTTGTAATAATAAAGAAAAAGTAGAATCGAAATGGCATATTTTTATTATAATCTTAAATCAAAGCGTAGAGAAGCCTATTTCTCAGTAACTGAAATCCCAAGTTCTTCAAGTTGTGCGTCAGTCGCAGGAGATGGAGCACTCATGATTGAAGTTTTTCCACCAGATGTTGCGGGAAACGGAATAATTTCACGAAGAGAAGGTTCTCCTAAAATTGCCATCAATAGCCGATCAATTCCCGGTGCAATCCCACCATGAGGTGGTACACCATAAGTAAATGCCTCAAGCATGTGGCTAAATTGTCCTTTTTGTTTTTCTGAAAACCCAATGAGTTCGAATATCTTTTTTTGAATCGCGGGATCGTGAATTCTAATACTTCCGCCGCCGACTTCATACCCATTTAATACCAAATCATGTTGTTGTCCGCGAACTTTCCCTGGGTCTGTATCAAGAAGTTTGATATCATCGGGATGAGGGGCGGTAAACATATGATGGGAGGGTGCAAATTTTGATTTTCCTGATCCATGAAAATAGTCTTCTTCAGATTGTTCGGTAAACAGAGGAAAATCAATGGTCCAGGCGAATGCTAGTTCGTTTGGATCTTTTTTATCTTTTCTGAGGTCTGGTTTATCGGTTCCATATTTTTTCATTGCATCTGCGTGATTCAATCGAGGCCAGGGAGATTGAGATATTTTTTTGTCTGGAAAAAGTTCCAAAATCATTTTTGTAAACAGTTCTTCCGTAAGTTGCATGATATCTTTTTGTGTTACGAAGGACATTTCAAGGTCAAGTTGGGTAAATTCTCCATAAGCTCGATCGGCTCGAGGATCTTCATCGCGGAAACATCGTGCGATCTGAAAATATCGCTCGATTCCTGCGACCATTAATAATTGTTTATATTGCTGTGGAGATTGTGGCAATGCGTAAAATGATCCTTTTTGCAATCGTGATGGGACGAGAAAATCACGGGCTCCCTCAGGCGTTGCTTTTGTGAGAATCGGCGTATCTACTTCAATGAAATCATGATTCATCAAAAATGATCGAATAAAGTGTACACTTTGCGAACGAAGCCTCATATTTCGAGCCATCCGTTTTCTTCGGAGGTCGAGATATCGATACTTTAGCCGCACTTCCTCATCAATTTCATACCCATCAGAATCTATCGGCATGGGGAGGGCGTTTGCGGCACTCAGAACCTCAAATTCTTGGGCTTCAATTTCTATTTCTCCGGTTGGAATTTTGGGATTAATGAGCTTTTCTGGTCGTTTTTTTACGAGTCCTTTAATCAGTACTACCGATTCCGGTGTAAGAGATTTCATCCGTTCATCGCCAATAACCTGAACAATTCCTGTTCGATCACGGATATCAAGAAATACTATTTTACGATGATCACGTTTGGTTTCAACCCATCCGTAGAGCTCAATGGACTTCCCAATATGCAAAGGAGTATCGATGACTGAAAGTGTCTTCATATGAGAGATTATACCATCATTCTTTTTTGTTTTCGTCAGAGAGGCTTGTATTTTGATCAGTGGCATCTTCTGAGGATTCACCGTCTCCTTCAGCTTCACCAGTGATTTCTGGCTCTTCAGATACTGTTTCTGGTACGAGTTCTTCTTCTTTATGTTCGGTTACGGATACGATAATTCGTTCTAGTTCTTCTTTTATCTCATATGAAGCTGATTTTGGTAAGTCAGAAATTCTGATAACATCGCCGATCTCACTCATATTTGAAATGTCAACGTCGATATTATTTGGAATGTCTGAAGGTAATGCTTCAATGGTGACCTCGGTCATCTGGGTCAAGAGTATACCGTGTTTCTTTTCGACAGCTTCTGATAATCCTGAAATAACAAATGGAACTTGTGTTTCAACTTTTTTCTTGAGATCAATCTTTTTAAGATCTACATGAAGGACGCTTTGGTTGGTTGGATGAATCTGAATTTCGCTAAATAACGTTGGAATTTCCTTCCCATCAACTTTTACATACACGACATTTGTTTCACCAGCAGCTTTGAATGTGTCAATAAATTCTTTTTTATCAAGTGAGATTGTTTGAGAAGTAAATTCTTTTCCATAAATATTTGCAGGAACAATTCCATCTTTTCTTAAAGAACGTGTTTGTTTTCCGGTAATTTCTCTGAGCGTTGCATTCATTATGATTTTTTCTTTTTTTTCTTTATGTTCCATGGAAATATTCAGTAATAATTAAAATAGGCATTTCATCTTGACTTGATTTATTTTAAACCAAAAAATCTACTGTTTGTTAAATTCAATGAGAAATATTCTGTCAGATGAAATTGAGGTATTATAGATGATTTCATTATCCTTCGCAAGAGGAGAAAGATTGTGTCGCTCAATAGTCATATTTTTTGGATAGGAAAAGGTAAATTTAAAGTCAGAATTTTGGGAACCAATTTGTTTTTGCAGTATGAGTTGATACGTTCCATTTCCCGCCACAATGGTCGTGGGAAGTCTGTATGTAATCTGAACAGTTTTGGATTGTTGCGGCTCAATTGATATCAGAAAGCCAACGGTTTTATTTTCAAAATTTGTTTCATCGTAATCCTCAAAAGAAACCCCATCAATCTTTATCGATTCAACAAATGAATTTGGCGGAATGAGCAGTTGAAAGTAATTTTTATATATTCCTCCCGGGAAAACACCCTTGTGAGAATCGTTTGTGTATTTGACCGTGTATACGTTTGTTATCTTTCCTTTTCCATCAACAATAACTTTCAGCTCCATGGGGTTACTGGTAAAGAAATTTGCCTTATTTACTCCAAGGTTTGCATCAAGGGGGAATAAATAATCTGGAATACAATGGAGCGCATCAGAAAGTGAACAAGAGGGTTTGAGAATTCGACCCGACCAATAATTTTTTTCAAATAATGATTGAATATCGGGTTCTTTTGAGAATAAGACTAACTGTTTATTATCAAGAGATCGCTCAATCTCTTTGAGCATTATCGGCAATGAAGCATCGTGAAGACCAAATAACATTTGATTTGCAACACTTGAGAGAAAGCTTTTTTTCTGTTGTGAACCCGGAAAAAAAGCTTCTTCTGCATACAACTGCGCTTTAATATAAAAATTGTCTGAGTTTATTGATTCTTTAAAATCAGGAATGTAGAGAGATTTGACAGATTTTAGAAGGTTTTGAACGCCAGTTGTGGTGATCAGCATTCCTCCATCAAAGTTTGATTCTTTGATTTCTTGATTAAGCAAATACTCTGCTTCTTTAAAATTTACGACAAAATCTCCGGTAAAAGCTGAATCTCTCAAAAACCAGTGGGTTTGATTGAGGAACTTTGATATCGGCTTTGGTGGGTCGATATGAGAGAGTAGTTGACCATCGACATCATATACGTCATACAGTTCTAGTTCTTGAATGGTGAAATTTTTCACTCTGAGAATGGCAAGTGATCCGATAAATCCACCTCCTGGCCTTAGCTCCATGTTGTTTGCAAATAGAAGAAGATATTTTTTTTCTGTGTCTTTTGCAAGCAGTTGGTCAAGATGCGGCTGTAGTTCTTGAGCCAATCGAAGAGCCTGTGTTGATTGTTCGAGCATTTCTTTTGCATTTTTTAGCTCTTTTGACCAGAGGGGGAGTTTATTGACCAGTATTTGAATGTGTTCATTGAGAAGTTTTGTTTCAATTGCAATATTTTTTTTTGCAGAAATCATGTTTTGATATTCTCGTTCAGATTTATTTTTTAACATTAGACCATCAAAAAAAATCACTGCATCAGAGCGAAGTTTTTTCTGAGAAACGAGTACGTGTTGCACAGATTCATTGATTTGGAAAAGATCTTCAATGGGAAGAGCGATAGAAAGAAAGTGATATGAAGGTCGAGCAAATTGATACATTCGAGTGGCCAAGTACAGTGAATTTCTTCCATACGTGGTAAATCTACTTGATTGCACATCGTCGGAGATATTTATTGCAGCGTTAAAATGAAAAAAAGTCGAGGCGATCAATGGGGGGATAAAGAGTATTTGGGAGAGAAAAATACAAAATATTCCCGCGATGATCAGCGTCTTTGGTTTTCGAATACGTTGCCAAAGAGTAATGCGTTGATTTACCGGTTTAACATTTCGTGAATATTTTTTTTGCTGATGATAAATATGCAGATAACTGTCTGATGTTCGCGAAAAAACAAACCAAAGCATAGTGTCGATGTCTTTTTCACTCTGCTCGGGCGATGATTCAATATTGATAATTTTGACATGACTTAGTTTGTGATCATACACATATGAGCTTAAGGTTGTTGCACGCTCTTTTTGATCGAAGAGAACATAAAGAACCTTTTTATCTGAATCATTTTTAAACTCAGATGGAATGACAAGAGAATAATCGAGAAAAATGATCAAGTTAAATGCTTCATGCTCGTCGTTCATTTTTGAACGTATCGTTGTCACAACGCTCATGCTCTGAAGTTTTTTTGTGAGAAGGGTGAGAAATGCAGTTTTTTTTTGCGAAACAATAAGCGCTGATTGGCTCTGTCCATCTATTTCTGTTGTCAGAATCATAATTTATGAGTATATTAACCGTTTTCAATATTGAAGGGGACCCGTCAAACATAAATGAGTCCGCATATGAACACTGATATAATTGTAATATGAAAAAGAAAATATGGGAACATGCGGATATTGAAAGCGTCATCAATGAGTTTAAAGGAAAGAAAATCGTTTTAGTAGGCGGTTGTTTTGACTTAATTCATTATGGTCACCATACGTTTTTGCAAAAAGCAAAAGAGCAGGGCGACACTCTCATTGTCGCGCTTGAGCCAGATGAACATATTCAACGGAAAAAAAATCGCCAACCGGTGCACACACAAAGGGAGCGCGCTGAGATTCTCTCCGCTTTGACCTATATTGATGCTATAATTCTTCTTCCGTACATTTCAGATGAAAGAGGATATAAAGAGCTTGTAGAAAAAATTCATCCGTTCGTCATTGCAATATCTGAGGGAGATCCACAAAAGGATAAAAAACAAAGTCAAGCAGTTATTATTGGCGCCACCGTAAAAGAAGTTGTTCCTCTCATGCCACGCTTTACAACGAGTTCTATTATTGAAAATTATTAATAAACACAATATATGAGATTATTTCTTGGAGTAAGTATTCCAAATGAGTCGACAAAACAAATGCGAACTTCGATTGAAGCAATTAAAAATGAGTATCCAGAGTTTGATTGGATTCCAGAGGAGAATTATCATCTCACTATATTTTTCTTTGGTGAACGAAGCGAGGATAAGATTCCTGATATGATTGAGGGAATAGAACAAACGATATTTGATCTTGACCAAACGCAGCTTTCGATGTCTCGATTGGGGTTGTTTGTCAAAAAAGGAATAACAATGCATGTTGCATATGAGAGGAATAAAACAATTGAAATTATTCATGACAGAATTATTTCTATTCTCGGATCACAAACTCCTCAAATGCATGATATATACATTCCTCACACTACGGTAGCAAAGTACAAGCTTCCATCAAAACAACAATATTTCCATCTCAAAAAGAAGATTCAAAAAATCTCTATTGACATAGAATTTCAACTCGATACATTACATTTGTATGAAAGTGTATCTAAAAAACCATTTCCAGAATACCGTATTATTCATACGTTTCATCTTCAATAAACATCATTTCAAAAAATGACTTTACGAGATGTAGTATTCTGGATGGTGGCTTTTATCCTTTAATACTGTCCCAGGTTTCTTTTGAAACAAATTTTGTGAGCTTGACACCATCTTTTACCGCTTTTAGCGCATATCGTATTTGAGTTGCTCCACTTTTTGTCTCTCTTTCATAAGTTACTTTTTCAACCGTTGAAACTGGTACTGAGACTTTCATTTTGTTTTTTACATCGTAAAATTCGACTTGATCCATATATATCCACCCCCTTTCAAATTAATTAAAAACGAATAACTGACGAGATATCAAAGTAATTGCTTTGTGCTGAAATAAACAAGCCAAACTGAATAATAATTAATACCGTTGTGATCATCAAACTCTTGGTGAGTTCTTGTCTAAATACTGTAGAAGATTGTCGAACGTCACCAAATAACGTAGTGTTTTTTTTGAGTTCAGTCGGCATCGTCTCTCTTTCAGAATCAGTAATTTGCTTGGTGTGTGAGGTTGAAATTGCTGTATTCTCTTGAATTGAAGGAACACGAAGCACAAGAGGCTTTCTTCTACCCTTTGCTTGAAGCTTGTGTTTCTTCGTTTTTTTAGGCATGAGGTCATTTAATCATATTGACACCTCATATGCAAGAGGTTACAATGATAAAATTCTTTGTTCAAATTTTTTTTATTGATTGATATAAATAAAGGTTGAAAATAGAGGAGTTAGTTTTTGTAGATTGTCAGAGCGAGATTCATCAATTTTGATTGACGCATCCATCAATAGTAGTCTACAATAAATCAATTATCATTTTTTACGAAACACTTGATATGGATAAAAAAATGCTTATTATTCTCGGCGTCGTGATTTATGCTCTTTCAACGTTTGCATCATATAGTTACTTCAATGCACAAGCTTCAACGAAAAAAGTTGCGTATGAAGCTCCGGTTGGCGAGGATGGGAGTGCTCAAGATGGTGCGCCAAAAACTGAGCCCTGTCCGTTGAATGGACAGTTATATTCAGAAGAACAGCGAGGCAAATGGGAAGCTCGTCGCCCACTGGGAATCATGGTTCAAAATAATATTGAAGCTCGACCTCAATCGGGATTGTCGGGTGCTGACATAGTTCATGAAATAGTAGCAGAAGGTGGTATCACCCGCTTCCTTACCATCTACTATTGTGAAAATCCTGAGATTGTTGGTTCGGTCAGATCTGCTCGCATGTACTTCATACAATTACTTCAGGGCTTTGGAGAATATCCATTGTATGCTCATGTCGGAGGAGCAAATAAATCTGGTCCTGCAGATGCACTCGGAGAAATAAGAAAGTTAAAATGGTGGAACTATAACGATTTAGACAATTTGGGGAGTGTTGGATTTCCACAGATGTGGCGAGATTACGATCGTCTACCTGGACGTGCCACCGAACATACTGTATATACTAATCCCGAAAAATTATGGGCATATGCAGCAAAAAATCGAGGACTCACTAATGTTGATGAAGATGGTGTTGAATGGACTGAGGATTGGAAACCATGGACGTTTCAAGGTGATGCAAAAGCAGAAGATCGAGGCACCGTATCAAAGATTGAATTTGGCTTTTGGGATGATTCACTGGGATCAGACTATCTTGTTGAATGGGATTATGACAAAACGACCAATCGATATTTGAGAGTGAACGGCGGTAAAAAACATATTGATTTCAACACAGATAAACAGCTTTCTGCAAAAAATGTTATTGTCGTTTTTGCCGATGAAAGTGTCGCAAATGATGGATACGAGCATGGGCAGCATCTTTTGTATGATGTGGTAGGAAAGGACAAGGCTATTGTATTCCAAAATGGGAAGGCTATCGGAGGCAGTTGGAAAAAACCCGATGAAGAGGACATGATGAGATTTTATGATAAAGTTGGAGAAGAAATTGAGCTTGTTGCAGGAAAGATTTGGATTGAAGTTCTCCCAACGGGAAATGACGTAACCTATTAGTTTTAGAATATTGAGTCAATGATTATGTTAGAAAAAATTATTCCATCAAAAGTACGCCGGAAAATACTCGAGCTTTATTTTCATCATGTTGATGATAATTATTATCTCCGAGAAATTGTGCGCATGGTTGATGAAGAGGTAAATGCAGTCAAACGAGAGCTTGACATACTTCATGATGCGAAAGTTCTTATGAGAGAACGGAGAACGAACAAAGTGTTTTACACCTTGAATAAAAACTACATATTTTTTGATGAATTTTTGAGAATTTTTATCAAATCTACTTCTCTTTCTCAACTCCTTCTTAAAAATCATAGTCAACTGGGAAAAGTGAAATACATTTCTTTGTCGATGAAATATGTAAAACGAACGCCGATCAAAGAAGACGAAATCTATGCTCTTTTTGTCGGAGTGGTAGTTGTTCCCGAGGTAGAAAGTATTATGAATACTGCAAAGAAAGATTTTGGATGGGAGATAAATTATACGGTAATGACCGAAGATGAGCTCAAGTTTCGAAAGAAAAATAATGATCCCTTTATATGGAAATTTCTTCGTCAACCAAAGGTCATGCTCGTTGGTCAAGAAGAAGATCTGGTAAAATAATTCATCAGGAATAGTCACAATCATTATTAACAGAGAACTTTGATACATAGCATCACATGAAATATATTCTTTACATCCTCATATTCTTCACCTCCATTCTTATTCTTTGGATTGATTTGCCACGTTCTATTCCAATAAAATTTGCGGTGTTTGGGCAAAATGTGGATTCTGAAATAAAGCCATTAGTCATAAATATTCAGGGAACAAATTTTAGATATTTCAAAGAGTTTAAAACTCAATTAGGACTTGACCTCAAAGGGGGGAGTCATTTGGTATTTGAAGCTGATACTTCCGGAACAAAACAATCTGACCTTGAAGACGCGCTGAACGCTTCACGCGATGTAATTGAACGACGAGTCAATATGTTTGGAGTATCCGAGCCGGTCGTTCGTACCGTCAAGTCGGGAAGTATTTATCGAATTTCAGTCGATCTTCCGGGAGTATACGACGTGGCACAAGCTTCAGCACTTATTGGTCAAACAGCCCAGCTTCACTTTAAAACACAACCAAATGAAGATGAAGAGCTTCCGGTAATTGAAAATCCTGAATCAACCGAAGGTGCAGGTCTTGCATTATTTAATCTGACAAAGACTACCGATTTGACCGGGAAAGACGTAAAAAAAGCCACTGTAACGTTTGATCAACAAACTGGTCAACCACAAGTAGCGCTTGAGTTTACGAAAGAAGGAGGGAAGCTATTTGCGACAATCACAAAAGAAAATATTCAAAAACAAGTAGGAATATTTCTGGATGACATATTGATCTCAGCTCCGACCGTACAACAAGAAATACGAGATGGAAATGCCGTTATTTCTGGAAGTTTCACCACAGAAGATGCAAAACAACTTGCGGTTGCCATAAATTCTGGAGCTCTTCCACTCTCCATAAATCTCGTCGAGCAAAGAAGTGTTGGACCGTCACTCGGGACTGTTGAAGTACAACGAAGCGTAACTGCCGGAGTGGTGGGGCTTGGAATGGTAATGATCTTTATGGTCGCCTATTATGGTCGCCTTGGTATGATTGCAAACGGTGCCTTGCTCATATATGGTCTGATCACTTTTGCGATATTTCGAGCGGTACCAATTGTATTGACATTGCCCGGTGTCGCTGGATTTGTTCTTTCGATTGGTATGGCAGTGGATTCAAACATTCTCATTTTTGAACGAATCAAAGAAGAGCAAAGAAAAGGAAAGTCATTTGATACTGCTATTCGTCTTGGATTTGGTCGAGCAATCGATGCGATCAAAGACGCCAATGTTACAACGCTTCTTGTAGCGTTCATTTTGTTTAATCCCTTAAACTGGGAATTTTTACCTCAGTTTGGATTGGTACGTGGATTTGCGTTAACTCTGGCAGTTGGCGTTGCAACCAGTTTGTTTACCGGAATTGTGATAACCCGTCGACTGATACAAATTTTTTATAAGAAATAAATTATTTCAAAATAAATCCTTATGATTAACTTTTTAAAATATTGGAAGGTATATCTGACAATATCCCTCTCGGTGATCATCTTTGGGCTGGTTGCAATCTGGCAATGGGGATATATCTATTCAATTGATTTTGTGGGCGGCACGAATCTAGAGTATCAATTTGAGAAAGCTGTTGAGGAACAATCTTTGGCGAATGTTGTCACTCAAAATGACATAGAAGTCATACAAATTGAAAAACGACCGAACAATGGATATTTATTGAGACTGCAAGCCATCGATGAGCAAAAAGAGCTCGCGCTTCGAACCACTTTGGAAAATAAATTTAAAACAAATATTGAAGTTCTTCGGAGTGAGACCGTCGGTCCGGTGATCGGTGCTGAGACCTTGAGAAAAACAGCAATTGCCGCAGCAATTGCAATTGTTGGAATACTCCTTTATGTAGCCTATGCATTCCGAAATTTCAATTTTGCTCTCGCTGCAATTGTTGCACTGTTTCACGATGCATTGGTTGTTGTTGGGCTGTATTCAGCCTTGTCCTATTTCTTTGGCGCAGAGCTTGACACGCTTTTTGTCACCGCATTGTTGACAACCATGTCGTTTTCAGTTCATGACACGATTGTTGTTTTTGATCAGATCCGAGATTATAGAAAACGATTTGGAAAAGGGAACATTGAAGAGTTTGCAAATAAAGCACTCACCGACACAATGGTCCGCTCTCTCAACAACTCTTTCACCATCATGTTTATGCTTCTCGCGCTTGTTCTCCTTGGCGGCACCACGATACGATTTTTCGCAGTAACCTTGCTTATCGGTACCATCACCGGCACATACTCATCTCCATTTGTTGCAACACCTGTTGCAGTGTGGCTTGAGAAGGTGAGAAAGTAGCTTGAATCATGAATATTCACCCCTATCCCATTGGAGAGATGCAAGCAAACTGTTACCTTCTGGAAAAAGAGGGGCAAGCACTTCTTATTGATCCTGGGGATTCTGCAGACTTTCTTCTCGAAAAGATTATTACACAACGATTAGAACTTGTAGGGATCATTGCAACACACGGTCATTTTGACCATATTATGGCTGTTGGAGAGATTCAGATGTCGTATCCGAAATTAGCTCTCTCTATTCATCAAAAAGATGCATTTCTTCTGAAACGCATTGTCGAAACGGCGCGTCATTTCTTAGAGTATGACCCGGTTGTCATACCAGTTCAATCAACAAAGAATTTAAAGTCAGGAAAATTAGTTATTCAGAATTTTCAAATATCAATTATTGAAACTCCTGGACATACGCCAGGAAGTTGTTGTATTCATTTCGAAAATGAAAAAGTCCTTTTTTCAGGAGATACCTTATTCAAGTCGGGAATTGGAAGATACGACTTTTCCTATAGCGACAAGAATGATTTGCAAAAATCGATCGAGCAAATATTAGCCTTGCCTAAAGTAACTACTGTATATCCAGGGCATGGTGAAGAAACTTCAATAGATGAAGAGAAACATATTATTCAGCAGTTTTTTTAATTTTCTGAAGCTCTACAAGAAGCTCTTTTCGTTCATTTTTCAGCTTTTCATCATCAACCATTTCAAAAAGTTGTTTCATAATTTCTCCTACTGGTGGACCTGGCTTGATCTCAAGTTCTTTCATGACATCTTCTCCGGTAATTTTGAGGTCATGAATTGAAAAGGGCACATTCTGCACTTCGACTAAGCGTTTTTTGAAAAGCTCTGTACGCCAGGATGTTTCTTTCGCACCAGATCCCAGCCGATCTCCGGTGCGAAGCGCAATCATTTCATCAATATTCTCAACCCCAATTTGCCGAATAAATCGACGAAGCGCCTTGTCAGATTGATCTTCAGAAACAGTAAATTGATGTTGCCGGACAAGCATGACTAATTGTTTTTTCTCTTCCTTTGAAAGCTTGAATCGATCCGCAATTTGTGCTGCTTGTTGTTCGCCAACAACCTCATGATTGTAAAAAGTGATGATGCCGGTTTTCTCCTCTTTTTGATAGGTCTCAACTTTTCCAATATCATGGATAAGTGTGGCAAATCTTGTAATGACCTTCTCTGAAGGACAATGCCTGAGTGATTCGACCGAATGGGTCCCAACATCGAAAATATGGTGGCGCTGTGGGCTTTTTTGATCAACGCCAAAACCTGCCTCAACTTCAGGAAGAATGCTTTTCAAGATATGAGCACTTCTTAAAAAGAGTATTCCATCAGCTGGATTTTTTGACGAAAGAATTTTGAAAAATTCATCCCGAATACGTTCCCAGGAAATGCTTGTGATGAGATGAGAGTTCTTTTGAATTGAATCCTTCGTATTTTTTTCAATAAGAAATCCAAGCTGTGCAGCTTGTCGTATTGCTCTCATGAGTCTCAGAGCATCTTCCTTCAGACGTTTGTCAGGATCTCCAACAGCGCGAATGATCCGATCCGAAATATCTTTTTGTCCATTGTACGGGTCGAATAATGTTTCTCCGTCATATGCGATTGCATTGATCGTGAAATCCCGTCTTGCCAAGTCTTCATTCAGGTCTTTTGACCATTCAACTTTATCGGGATGACGGACGTTGGTGTATTCAGATTCTTTTCGATGAGTGGTGACTTCAAAAACAAGGCTATCTTCACCTTGCTTCATCGGAATCCCAACAGTGCCAAACTGATTGTTGTAATAACTATGAGGAAACAGTTTCATGATCTCTTGTGGGGTTGCGTCGGTCGTGAAATCCCAATCATTCACTGGGTGATCCATGATAAGTCCCCGGACGGTTCCGCCAACAAGAAATATTTTGTGTCTCGCATCTGAAAATTGCTTCATGAATCCGCCTACAAAGTTTGGAAGTTTGAGCATGGTGTTATTATACCTCTTCTTGAATGAGTTTTTTTAAAATATCTATATTTTTCTTGTCTGGACCTTTGTTATCAAAGCCGGGAGTTTCAATGATAAACGGAATGTTTTTTGTCCGAGAATTATTGATAAAATGATCAAAAACTTCTATTCCAACATGACCTTCACCAATATTTTCATGTCTATCTCTCAAATCTCCCCGAAGATCTCTACTATCATTCATATGCACAACCGCAAGTTTGTGAATACCAATTTTTTGATCAAATTCATCAATAAATTGCTCAAATGATTCATTTGTTGAAAGATCATATCCTGCGGCATGTAGATGACACGTATCAAGACAGATGCGGATGCGATCATTTCCGACGTCTTCTATGATCTCAGCCAATTGATCAATTATTTGTCCAATCTTTCGATTGCCCGCATTTTCCAAAATGAGAAGAGATTCTTTTGGCGAATTATCAAGAACGATTTTAATATTTTTCAAAAGTACGGGATAATTTGCTTTATCTCGGCAAGACAATGATTTATCTTTACTTTTAAACGAACCAGTATGGACGATGCTTCCCATGATTTCAAGTTGTGGGGCAAGGGAAAGTTCATGGACCAATGCGTTTATTGATTTTTCTCCTGTTTGACCAGGATCTGCAAGATTTATCAGATACATTGCGTGAAAAAAAATTGGATCAATCTGTAACGAATGTTTTCGTTGAATAAATATAGAGATATCTTCTTTTGAAAGAGTGGCTACTTGCCAGGTACGAGGAGAAGATGAGAAGATTTGCAAACAATTTCCTTCTTTCTTCTTAATACTTTCAAGAGCCTTATGAAAGCCCCCACTTATTGACAGATGTGCTCCAATGTTGTGATGCATTTAATTTTATTTGAACTATAATTATGACTATCATACCATTTTTCATATGATCAAAGATCTAAAAGTCGAGATAATAAAACATAAAATAACCATTGTCTTATTGGTTGTTTTTCTTTTTATTGGTGTTATTATTGGTGCATTTTCTGTTCGATTAAAAAACAATATTTCAAGCATATTTGAACCAAAAGCTGAGCATCTAAATGGATATGAGGGAGCACTTACCAATCCACTACTTGATTGCGAAAATTATGCAAATACTGGCATTGTGAAGCTCAATCCTCTCAAAAAAGAAATTGAAGCAATTCGCAAAGAGGCGATCAATGAGGACAAAGTATCAGAAATGTCAATTTATTATCGTAACTTGAGAAACGGTACGTGGGTTGGCATTAATTTGGAAGCTAAATTTGCTCCCGCAAGTTTGCTAAAGGTTCCGGTTATGATTGCATATTTAAAAAAAGCAGAAACAGATCCATCAGTTTTGCAGAAGAGAATTGCCATTACTGACGATTCTGAAATGTTTGAAATGACGCAAGAAATTAAGCCTACAGTGTATGCGCGTCCTGGAGAAACATATACTGTCGACGAGTTGATCAATCTCATGATTGCCAACTCGGACAATATTGCCAAGTATGGCTTGACTCAAGAGCTTGAAGAGAGCTCGCTTGATGAAGTGTTTATTGATTTAGGGTTGATGCTGCCAGAATTTAGTCCTGAAGATGACTTTATGACCGTGAATGAGTATGCCACCTTTTTTCGCATTCTTTATAATGCGACCTATTTAAACAGAGCAATGTCTGAAAAAGCTTTGGAGTATCTCGTCAAAAGCGAATTTGACAATGGCATACGATTAGGAGTTCCGTCAAATATAGTTATTGCAAATAAGTTTGGAGAGCGATCATTTGAAGATGATCAAACGGGCAAACTTGTACATCAGCTGCATGATTGTGGCGTTGTGTACTTTCCTGAAAGTCCTTACATTTTGTGTATTATGACTCGAGGGGATTCTTATGACTCAATGAGCGCGGCAATCGGCGATATATCAAAACAGATTTACAAATATACGGCTCAAAGCCTATCAAGTGAGCAATAGCTCTCTTCATATAAATTAATACTTGACATAAATTAGCAGAGTTGCTATTATATTGCTAATGAGAAGAAAGATGTTTATTCTAATCATATTCTCAAATTTCATTTGAGAATTATTATTGATATCAATAATTCGTAATATGGATGAATTAACACAGCGGCAGATTGACATTTTGACTGCAATAATCAGAGAGCATACCGAAACAGGACAGTTAGTTGGTTCGGAGATTATTGAAAAAAAATACAAACTTGGTGTTTCTCCCGCAACAATCCGAAACGAGATGGTAGCCCTCGAAAAAAAGAACTATTTGCAGAAAGCACATTTTTCATCGGGAAGACTTCCTTCACCAAAAGGATATCGTTTTTTCATTAATAATGTAATGAAGGAAAAAGAACTGTCAACCGTTGATGAAGTGGCTTATAAGCACAGTATCTGGGATGAGCG
>Ga0210006_1001056_pt1 | contig 19568 bp, 13 predicted proteins | sample CryGey02umfilter_2_FD_185452 | JGI IMG/M metagenome (GOLD analysis project Ga0210006, IMG submission 185452) | Groundwater microbial communities from aquifer in Utah, USA - Crystal Geyser 4/10/14 0.2 um filter (SPAdes) (version 3) | ecosystem: Environmental > Aquatic > Deep subsurface >... | reverse complement strand
GGCGAGAACAGGATCTCTTCAATGATGGAAACAAGGCCTGACTGGTGCATGTCCAGGCAGAGGTACTGGGGCGTGCCCCTCCCAATTTTCTACTGTGAAAGCTGCCGCAAGCCCCTTATGACGAAAGAGAGCATAGGGGTTGTGCAGGACCTGTTTGAAAAAGAAGGTTCGGATGCCTGGTTCAGGTACGATGCGGGCAGCATACTGCCCAAAGACGTAAAATGCGCGGGATGCGGCAGCGGCAAATTCCGCAAAGAAACAGACATACTTGATGTGTGGTTCGATTCAGGCGTGAGTTATGAAGCGGTTGTGAGGAGCGATCCCAGCCTGTCGTTTCCCGCGGACCTTTATCTGGAAGGCAGCGACCAGCACAGGGGGTGGTTCCAGCACAGTATGATCCCCTCAGCGGCTCTCCTTGGAACCAGCCCTTTTAAATCGGTCCTGACGCACGGTTTCGTGGTGGACGGGGACGGCAGGAAAATGTCAAAATCACTTGGCAACGTCATAAGCCCGGAAGAGATAATACAGAAATACGGCGCCGATATCCTCAGGCTTTGGGTCATGTCGCAGGACTATACTGTTGACGTCAGGATATCCCCGGACATACTTGAGCATCTCAGTGACGCGTACCGGAAGATCAGGAACACCGCAAGGTTCCTGCTCGGCAACCTTTATGATTTCACGGAGAAAGACAGGGTCCCGTTATCCGGGCTTACCGAGATCGATAGGTATATGCTCAGCCTTCTGAACAGCGTGGAGAAAGAGGTCACTTCGTCATACGAGAATTTCGAATTCCACAGAGTATTCAGGACAATTTATGATTACTGCGTTGTGGACCTTAGTTCTTTTTATCTTGATATCCTCAAGGACAGGCTTTATACGTTCAGGGCTGATTCAAAAGAAAGACGTTCTGCCCAGACCGTGCTTGAAAGGGTGCTATCGATCCTGGTAAGGATGATCACGCCCATGCTTTCATTTACCGCGCAGGAAATATGGGGGTACATGAAACACGACGATCCGGAAAGCCCTTTGCTTGCGGACTGGCTTGAAGCGGATGCCGGGCTCACGGACAGCGGGCTGGAATCAAAATGGGGTAAAATAGCCCTTATAAGGAAAGAGGTTTATAAATGCCTTGAAAATCTGAGGAACAAAGGCGAGATAGGTAATTCCCTGGAAGCTAAAATTGAACTGTTCGTCTTCGACGATTCCGCATACGGATTTTTGAATTCATGCGAAGACTGGAAAGCGATATTAATAGTCTCCCAGGCCGATGTAGCAAAACTTGAAAAAAAGGAATACGGAGGCATGAGTATTCCCGAAGCGGCGATAGAAGGGTTAGGTGCTTACAAGATAGGTGCCGGCCGCGCCGAAGGCGCAAAGTGTTCAAGGTGCTGGAATTATAGCGAAAGCGTGGGGAAGAACAGCAGCCATACGCAGCTGTGTGAAAGATGCGTCGCTCAACTCTAGTGTGGTGTCTCTAACAGATCTTTACATTTGAAATCTTTTTCATAATGCTTTCAACAGAGGCAGTCCAAACGAATACTTTCGGGTTTTGATTATGCGATTCAATATATTTCTTAATAACCATAATCAGCTCTTTAACATTCTTGAACGACCCGCGGCGGATTCTTTTTGTTGTGATCTCGGAGAACCACCGTTCCACCAGGTTTACCCACGAACTGGATGTGGGCGTGAAATGCAGGTGAAAACGGGGATGCCGTTTCAGCCACCTTTTAACGCAGGGATGTTTGTGTGTCCCGTAGTTGTCGACTATCAGATGAAGATCCAAATCCATTGGAGTCTTCGTATCGATAATCTGCAGGAACCTGATAAATTCCTGATGCCTGTGCCGCGGCATACAGTCTCCCAGCACAGACCCGTCGAGCATGTTTAATGCCGCAAATAACGTCGTTGTGCCGTGCCGCGTATAATCGTGGGTCTGTATTGCGGGAATGCCTGGGCGCAGCGGAAGCAACGGCTGTGTCCGTTCGAGTGCCTGAATCTGGCTTTTTTCGTCCACAGAGAAGACAATCGATTTCTCCGGTGGATTCATGTAAAGGCCGACAATATCGTAAAGTTTCTCTATGAACTGTTTGTCGCGGCTGAGCTTGAACGTTTTGACCAGATGAGGCTTCAGGTTGTATTGTTTCCAGATGCGCTGCACGCTGTCTTTGCTGACCCTTTGGGCTTTGGCCATACTGCGCACGCTCCAGTGAGTTGCGTCAGGAGGCGTTGTGTGCAGGGTAGCGTTCACTATAGCTGTGACTTTCTGGTGGCTGATTTTCGGGAAACGCCCAGGGCGGGGAGCATCCTTTTCCAGGCCCGCCAGCCTAAGGGCCAGGAAACGCTCCCGCCATAACTGGACGGTGGGGCGTGAAACACCCAGGCGTCTGGCTATGTCGTGATTGAAAACACCCTGTGAGGCTAACTTAATAATCTGCGCACGCTGCACCAGACGCAACGGAAAGATTCTTCCTTTTACCCAGCAACCGATGGCCGCTTCTTCCTGCGGCGTAAGCACGATTCGTTCTGATATGTTCATGCATATATTATACCATATAAATATCCAAATGTCAAGTAATTAATGCGACACCATACTAGGTACCAGCCCATACCACAGGGATACACCGTATTTGAGCGGCTTGAGCAGTATTTTTCCCCCCAGGATTTTTTCACTGCAGCTGTCATAGGTAAAAAAGGCCACGTGGACGCTGACGCTCCCGTGAAAAGGGAGATAAAAAACGAAAAGCAGAAAGGAAAGTTGCTGCAAAAAAAGCAGTCAGACGGCAAAATAATTGCCGAAGATGGCAAGACATATTTTGTTGTGCAGGGCAAACCGTATTACAACGCAAGCCAGGGAATGGACCTTTTCGAGAACGGCCTTACTAAGAATGAAAAGGTCGTGGAAAGGGCGATCGAGCTTCTGGGACAGAACGCAAACAGGCCTTTTTTCATGTTCGTGCACTTCGCTGAAATAGATGCGCAGGGCCATAAATACGGGGAGAACTCAAAGGAATCAAACGACGCGTATATATCCGATGATTCCGGGACAGGAAAGATCATGGAAAAATTAAAAGAGCTGGGCATTTACGACAAGACCCTGATCTACGTGACAGCGGACCACGGGTTCGACGAGGGATTAACAGGCCACGGGGACGCTCCGTATGTGTTCCTGGCGACCAACGACCCTAAAGTTATGCGGCGCGGCATCCGGGCCGACATCACGCCGACGATACTTGACAGGTTCGGGGTTGACCTGTCGAAGATCCAGCCGCCGCTTGACGGACACCCGCTCACCAGGCCGTACGAGCCGCCACTCTGGTAGACTCGTTCATCGTGCATCGTTCTTCGTGCATCGCAAAAAATCCGTAATTGCAAATGCAGTTTACAAAGTTTACAGAGTTTATATAGTTTACAAAGTTGAAATCCGTGCCGTAGGGTCATCAGCTTGGTTCTGACCCGAAGGTCCCTGCGTTGAGCCCGCCACGAATATTGGCGGGCTACAGGGGGAAATCCGTGGCTAAATTTTTTTGAGGTTCGATGAATTCAAAAGAACGCGTAAAAATATCGCTGGCGTGGAAAGAGCCGGACAGGGTCCCTTTGCAGATCTACCTGACACCGGAGATCTCGCAGCGCCTGTCCGAACATTTTAAGGGCAGGGATCTGCTTGAGGTATTCGGCATAGATTTCAGGAGCGTGGGCCCAGCCTGGAAAGGAAAGGTCAAAGAGCCGAAGGACGGCCTTTACTACGACATCTGGGGCACGGGTTACCGCAGGCAGAAGAACGAGTTCGGCGTTTATGACGAGGCGGCTGACCTGGGGCTTGCGCGCATAAAGACAATGGACGATCTCGGGAAATATCCCTGGCCTGACATAAACGATTACGATTTTTCGGCCATAGAGCAGCAATGCGGGCAGAATAAAGATTTCGCGGTCTGCCTTGGAGGCGCAGGCACCCCGGACATAGTCAACGGCGTGTCCAGGGGCAGAGGAATGGAACAGGTCCTGACGGATATCGCGCTTGAAGACGAGGTCGGGATAGCAGTAATAGACAAGCGCGTGGATTTTTGTTACGAAGAGATCAAGCGCGGCCTGCAGGCAGGGAAGGGAAAGATAGATATAGTCTGTCTTGGGGAGGACTGCGGCACGCAGAAGGGAAGGCTTGTTTCCCCCCGGGTCTTTGACAGGATTTTCTTGCCGCGGCTTAAGAAGTTCTATGATCTCGCGCACGAGTTCGGCGCGAAAGCGATGATGCATTCCTGCGGCGACACGCACGATATTATGCCGACATTCATTGAAATGGGCCTGGACGTGCTGGACGCGATGCAGCCAGAACCTCCGGGAATGGACCCTGAAACAATAAGGAAGATATGCAAAGGCAGGCTCGCGTTCTGCGGGCTTATAAGCACCCAGCAGACATTGCCGCACGGAACCGTTGAGGATTGCAGAAGGGAAGCGCGCCACCGCCTGGACGTTATAGCGAAAGGCGGCGGGTACATTTTCTCGCCAGCTCACTGCATCCAGCCTGACACCCCGGTGGAGAATATCCTGGCCGTGTACGAAGAAGCGCTGTCCTGCAAACTGATAGTTAAAGGTTGAAGGTTAAAAGTTAAAGGTTAAAGCAAAAAAGAAAAAAAGAGGGCTTAATGAAAAATGTTGAAGAAATGGATGTTTATAAAATGGCCAGGAGCTTGTCAAATAGAATTTACGATATTATAAAAGGTAATTTATTTTCAAAAGACTATTGGCTTTCGGATCAGATAAGGCGGGCTAAGGTTCCTGCAGCGAGGTAAGAGCGCAATTGACGGTTGCTTTAGACCAAAAATATATTGATGAAGCCTGTTATCGTGAACTGAGAGAAATGTGCCGGATAATCAGCTCAATGTTATTCAATCTTATTGATTATCTCAAGAAGTCAAAAATAAAGGCAAGGGTCAGAACAAAAGATGTTTCGTAAGGTTTCCAACCTTTAACCTTCAACCTTTAACCTTTAACCGAGAAGGAGCAGACATGAACCAGCCCAACTTCGAACGTATGCGCAAGGTACTATTAAGGCAAGGTGAACCGGATTGGATGCCGTTTTACGAGCACTTCTGCGACGTGGAAATTTATGAAGCGGTCACCGGCATTAAGATGTCAAAAATAGACACAAGTACAGTACCAGGCAAAAAAGAATATTACACGGCGCTGGTCAAGTTCTACGCGGATACTGGTTACGACTACGTTCCGCTTGAGATCGGCCTTAACTTTCCCAGGGACAACGTCCTTGCCGCGGATGACACCGCGCAGATGCCGCACGGAAAGCGCGGCTGGGCTGATGAAAACTCAGGTCCTATAAAGAACAGGCAGGATTTCGAAAGATACCCCTGGCCTGCTATTGAGAAATGCACTGATTTCTCCCACTTTGAGATCCTGGCAGAGGTCCTGCCTGAAGGGATGAAGGTCATAGGCGGGATCTCGGGCGGTATCCTTGAGCAGGTCTCAGGGCTTATGGGATTCGTGCCGCTTTCAATGGCGCTTCACGACGACCCCAAGCTCGTTGAGGATATGTTCAACAAGACCGGGGCTTACAGGATCTACGCTGATGAGATCATATCAAAGATCCCTGTGATGGGAGCTATGAGGATGGGGGATGACATGGGATACAAGACCTCCACGATGTTCGCGCCGGATTTTTTCAGAAAATATGTTTTTCCCTGGCAGAAAAAGGCGGTTGAAGTGGCGCATAAGAACAAGCTCCCTTTTGTCCTGCACTCCTGCGGGAACCTGGCCGGGATAATGGACGACCTTATAGACGACGTTAAGATAGACGCCAAGCATTCCTGGGAGGACATTATACTTCCGGTCACAGAGGCGAAGAAGATCTACGGCAAGCGCATAGCGATATTAGGAGGCGTTGACGTGGATTTCCTTGCAAGGCATTCCGAGGACGAGGTCAGGAAATACACCCGCAACGTGCTTGAAAAGTGCGCGCCTGGCGGCGGTTACGCCCTTGGCTCAGGAAACACCGTTACCAATTACGTCCCTGTTAAGAACTACCTTGCTATGTTAGATGAAGGCCGTAAATTCAGTGGTCAGTGATCCCTCTGCTTTCTCAGGAAAGCAAGAAGGGGGACTCGCTTTATGCGGTGAGTGGTCAGTGGTTAGCAAACAAGTAGATAAGTGGATATGTGGATAAGGGAAATCCCCCTGCATCCCCCTTTGAAAAAGGGGGAAAGAGGGGGATTTGAAATGACAACTTATCCTCATAATGTAAAATTTGGTTAGTATACTATTGAGGAATAAGAATGTCTAAAATTGTAAAGGCAATAAAAATAATTAGTTTTTTATTTATACTGCTGTTTTTTTCGCAGCAGTGTTTTTCCTTTTCTTTTTGTTCCTATTATGATATGCAGTCTCGTATATATTATACAGCTACGTCACTTAAATATGAAACCCCCCCCGATTCCTTTAAAAGTAGGTGTTTTAAGATTTGAAGATCGTCGCAATGAAAATGATTGTTCCGTTATTTTTTCGGTTCCTTTTAATAAGGAATTCACGAAAGCCCTGGTAAATCAATTCACTCAGAGCAATGTTTTTGAGGAAGTTAAAGAAGTGCCGTTTAATCTTCTTCAGCAATTTGAGAATAGCAGTGTAAATGACACAATAAGCAGAGCAATCGCGGATGAGCTTAAAGTTAACGTCCTACTTTGTGGAAAAATTGAAAAATGGAGATTCGATACTATTAGAAAAGGCGTTTTTCTGCTCGAATATACGGTAGAATCTATTTTTAAATTATTACTTATAGATATAAATACTTCATCAATTATATGGGTTGATAAATGTAGTTTAAAAACAAAAGAAGAGATAGTGGCAAATCCGATTTCTTTTGAGGAAAAAAAGATATTAAAAAGGCTTATTGCAAAAATGATGAAAGAGGTTAATGAGGAAATACAAAAAATGATGATCTTTGATTTAACAAGTGAAAACACGAAAGATTATTCATCAAATTATTTCACGCCCAAAATTGTTTTAAAAGGCAGCATAAATGAAGAAAATGTTTTTTTAAAAGCAAAGAAAGATGAAATAAGAAAAGAAGGTATTTCGCTTGCGCAAACAACGATAGTGATTGAGGCTATTCCTGCTGCTGCAATATTTGGTTTTACATGGTATTGGGCTTATCCTCTTATTGCTGTTCCTTCATGGTTTATTGCAAGCAATATGGGCGAATCGAATGCAAAGAAAATAGTCGAACAAAAGAAAAGGGTCTTTTTTGAAAAAGATCAATAAAAATGCAATGATTCCATAAGATTTTCAACCAGTAACGAGTAGCCAGCAACCAAAAATAAGGAGTAAACATGAACCAACCAAACTTTGAGAGACTGCGTAAGGTCCTGTTACGTAAGGGGGAACCCGACAAAGTACCGTTCTACGAACTGTTCGCTGACATAGAGATAATGGAAGCGGTGACAGGCGAACCGATGACAAAATATACCCTTGAGAACACGGCTGAAGGATGGGAGAAATATTATAAGGCGATGATAAAATTCTACGTTGACCTCGGTTATGATTACGTTCCTGCTCCCTGCCCTTTAGGTTTCCAGCGCTCAAATATCCTTTCCGCGGCTGACACGGCAAATCTGCCGCACGCGGCAAGAGGCTGGCAGGACGAGCATCACGGGGAGATCGAGGACAGGAAGAGCTACGATAAGTACCTTTGGCCGGACGCGTCAAAAGCGGATTTCAGGTGGGTTGAATTCCTGGCAAAGAACGTGCCTGACGGGATGAAGCTCCTTTTCAACGGCCCGGGCGGGGTGCTTGAGAACGTGATGTGGCTTACCGGCTACGAAATATTTTCATACATGCTTTTCGAGCAACCGGACCTGGTCAGGGATATTTCGGATAAGGTCGGAGCCACCATATGCGCTGTTTTTGAAAGGGCTGCGAAGCTCCCCAATGTGGGAGGGTTGGTTATTGGGGACGATATGGGGTTCAAGACCTCGATAATGGTAAGCCCCAAGGCAATGCGCGAATATATTTTTCCCTGGCAGAAAAAAGCCGCCGAGGTAGCGCACAAATATAACCTGCCTTTCATAATCCACTCCTGTGGCAATCTTGAGGAGATAATGGATGACCTTATCGATTACGTGAAGATAGACGCGAAGCATTCCTGGGAGGACGTTATCCTTCCGGTCACAGAGGCGAAAAAGAAATACGGAAAGCGCATCGCGATACTTGGCGGCGTTGACGTTGATTTCCTGTGCAGGCACACGGAAGACGAAGTGAAGAAATACACGCGCAACATACTTGAGAAGTGCGCGCCCGGCGGCGGTTACGCGCTTGGCACAGGTAACACAGTCGCGAATTACATCCCGGTTAAAAATTACCTTGCGATGCTGGAAGCGGGCAGGGACTTTAGTAACCAGTAACCAGTGTCCAGTATCCAGTTTAAAGCGTGTCCCGCCTCATCGGCGGGTCGCCGAAGTGGCGACAGTGAATTCAGTGAACTCAGTGGCGAAAAGGAGTTTTGATGGATATGATCCGCGGGAAAAATATACAGTCGCTGGACGGGAAAGACTGGAAAGTGGCAGGATGGTGGCCGCACCAGTGGAGGTGGCAGAAGACAGCGTGCATGACCGGCGTGCCTGACCTGCCTGTGCCCGCGGTAAAGGCAGAGGTGCCCGGCAGCGTGCAGACGGACCTTATCCGGGCTGGCGTTATCTCCGAGGTGGATATTGACAAGAACAGCTTCCTGCAGGAGTGGACCGAGCACAGGGAGTGGATATATGAAAAAAAATTCCGCCTGAAAAATGCGTTCAAGGGTAAAAGACTCATCCTGAATTTCCTGGGCCTGGATTATTACGGCCAGATAATCCTGAACGGAAAGAAGCTGGCTGAATTCGAAGGGATGTTCGTGCCTGTGCGGGTGGATATCACGAAGGAAGCGCTCTGGGGCAAGGAAAATCTGCTCAGCGTTGTTTTTTACCAGACACCCGAGGAATACGGGCAGTTCGGCTGGACGGAAAGGGTGAAGCATTTCAAGTCCAGGTTCAACTACATATGGGACTGGTGCGCGAGGGTTGTGCCGACCGGCATATGGGACAGCGTTTTCATCAAGGCGGTTGATACCGCGCATTTGAAAGAGATATTTTTAAGGACCGGGCTTGCAGGCGGCGCGAAGGGAGAAATGCATCTAAGCGGGACCATCTGGTCCTCAGCCGGTATGAGCGCGGGCCTGCGCGTGACATTGGACGATGGTAATAAGAAAATCGCCGCAAAGGTTTTTCCGCTGAAAATCTCAAAAGGGAATAACAAATTCAGCCGCGGTTTCTCCGCGGGTAGGATAAAAGCGTGGTTCCCTAACGGTTACGGAGCGCAGAAACTATATAATATCTCGGTTGAGCTCGTTAAGGGGAGAAAGGCCCTGGATACGGTAAATAAAAAGGTAGGCTTCAAAAAAATAGAGATTGCAAAGAACGAGAACGCGCCTGCGAAGGCGTCGCCATACACCCTGAAGATAAACGGAAAAAAAGTCTTTATCCAGGGAGTGAACTGGATGGTGCCTGTGCCTTTTTACGGGGCAGCGCATAAGTCGCTTTACAGATCAGAGCTTGCCCAGTTCAAAACGATGGGCTGCAACATCATCAGGGTCTGGGGCGGAGCTATACTTGAAAAGGAGGTCTTTTTTGACCTCTGCGATGAAATGGGGCTTATGGTGTTACAAGAGTTCCCCCAGTCATCAAGCGGCATTTCAAACCTTCCTGTCGGGAACCGTACAATGATAGACAAACTGGTAAAGATCGCCGGGATCTATATAAGGAGAAGGGGATGGCACGTGAGCTCTGCTGTCTGGGACTGCGGCAACGAGCTGATGAGCAGGAAAGGGAAACCTGTGGATGAGTCGTATCCCTGCATAAGGGCGCTTGGAAATCTTTGCAGGAGGCTTGACCCGGGAAAATGGTTCCTGCCCACAAGCGCGAGCGGCCCTACCGGTTACGCGCATGAGAACCAGTATGGCAAAGGCATTCACTACGAGGTCCACGGCCCCTGGATGTACCTGGGTGAAAAAACCCATTATAATTATTTCAACAAGGACGATTCGCTTGCAAGGTTTGAGACCGGTTCACCCGGAGCTGCTGATCTTTCATCGCTGCAATATATAACAAGGAAAGAAAAAATTTGGCCGCCGCGCAAAGAAAATCCCCAGTGGGTGCATCACGGGGCGTGGTGGATAATACCTGAGATGATGGGCCAGATGTTCGGCAAGTGGGACGAGAAAAGAAACGAGATAGAGAAGTTCGTGAAATGCAGCCAGTATTTGCAATTCGAATCCCTGCGGTATTCCACCGAATCCTGTCTGCGCCGCGCTTTCAACTGCTCGGGCATAATGTACTGGGCAGGCAATGAGCCTTTCCTGAACACAGCGAATAATTCCATAATAGACGCTTTCGGCCATACCAAGATGGCGTATTCAGGCATACAGAAAGCGTTTGGAAGGTTCCACGTTTCGATGAAATACGAAAAACTCGGCTGGGCTGCGGGAGAGACCTTCAAAGGGACAATATTCCTGCACTGTAAAAAAGCCCTGCCGGGAAATATCGTCGTAAAGGTTTTTCTGCGGGACATATCCGGAAAGGTGATCGCGGGAAATATGTTCGGCACCGCCTTAAAAAGGCTTTTTTCGCAGGAGATCGGGGTTTTTGAGTGGAAGGCCAAGAATATGCCGCGCGGTGTTTTCTTTGCGGACATCAGGGTAGAACGAGGGGGAAAACCTGTGTGCGGCAATGTTTACGCGTTTTCAAACAACGTAAAAAATCCGCTGAATTTCCTGCGCGCTCTTCCGCAGGCGCGGCTTTCAATACAGCGTGCCGGCAGCATGATAAATGTCAGAAATACGGGGAAATACGCGGCTGTTGCAGTGCGGCTGTTCAATACAGACCACAAATGGGCGCTTTCACATTTAAATAATTACAGGACGATCTTCCCGGGTGAAAAGGCGCTGATAGAGTTCAGGGCCTTCAAAAAGAACGAAACGACCCGCCCCGGCATCAAAGACAGGCCTGCACCAGATCTGCGTCTTGATGCGGTTAACGCGCCTTCAACTACCGTTAAAGGTTAAAAAGGTTAAAAGGGTTAAAGGTTGCCAGTACCGATATCAATCGGGGCGCAGTCTCGCCCGCTGCAAAGACGGGCGGAAAAGTTAAGGTAGCTGCAGGGCTTGCCCTGCCAATTGCAGTGGTTATAAATCTCCCTTTATAAAGGGAGAGGACAGAGTGATTTTAGTTGTTATTGCAGCCCGCCAATAATTGTGGCGGGGAAGCAATCCTAAATTTTAGATTCTGCATTTACCTTAAAAAAAGGGAATAAAAAATGGGGGCTGTCCCTATTTTTTAGGAGGTGCAAGATGAGGAAGCTATGTATCTTTTTGGTTTTGTTGTTCGTTGCTTTTGGGCTGGGCGCTCAACAGACAGGTATCCAGAAGACAACCGCTGCAGTGATGGACATGGAGGCAAAGGAAGGAGTTTCTGCCGGGGTGGCTGCGTCACTTTCAGATTACCTGAGGGTCCAGCTTATCAACACGCAGAAGTTTGACATAGTTACGCGTGAGAATATGGAAGATATCCTGAAAGAGCAGAAGCTCCAGCTCTCAGGCTGCACAAGCAACGAATGTATTGTTCAGGCAGGTCAGCTTTTGGGCGTGCGTAAGATGTTTGCGGGCGTAATTACCAAAATAGGCGCTACCTATGTTGTAACCCTTAAAATTATTGATGTGCAATCAGGCAAGATAGGAAGGGCAGAGACAGAAGAGTGCGCTAAATGCAAAGAAGACGCCTTGCTTGTTTCCATGAGAAACATTGCAAGCAAGATAGCAGGATTGCCGGTACAATCAGGAGTTGCTCCTCAAGCTGTTCAGCCAGCACAGGCAAAAACAGAGGAAATCACCTGGGAAAAAGACAACTCAGTTATGGTCTATATCCCCGCAGGTGAATTCCTGATGGGTAGCAACGAGTATGATAATGAAAAACCGCCTCATAAGGTTTATCTCGATGCATATTACATTGACAAGTATGAAGTCACAAATGAACAGTTTGCCAATTTCTTGAATAAGTGGGGCAAGGATACAGATGAAAACAGTCAGAAAATGTTCTATGAGCATGACTGGGGAATGAAAAAGATTTCTGGTTTGTTCGAATCTCCGCAAAGATGGCAATCTGCAAAAGGCTATGAGGAGTATCCTGTTATCAATGTTACCTGGTATGGCGCAAACCAATATGCCAAATGGGCAGGAAAACGCCTTCCAACTGAAGCAGAATGGGAAAAAGCTTGCCGAGCAAGCTCGACCACTACATATTATTACGGGAATGAAGAAAATAAACTGAATGAATATGCCTGGTATTCAGCTAATTCGGACAGTAAAACCCATCCCGTCGGCACAAAAGAGCCCAATGCCTGGGGCATTTACGATATGCACGGCAATGTCTGGGAGTGGTGTAGTGATTGGTATGATGGAAACTACTACAAAAACGCTTTTTATAAAAACCCGCAGGGCCCTGAAAAAGGAAGCTACCGCGTTATCCGGTGCGGCTCGTGGTACAACGATGCCGTGTTCTGCCGGTCCGCGAATCGGTTCGGGGACGTGCCTGACGACAGGTGGCTCCACATCGGGTTTCGCTGCGCGCGGAGTGGTGTTCAATAATCTTTTGAGAATCTGGAAATTTGGCATTTCCCTTTGACCCCCCTTTGTAAAGGGGGGTGAGGGGGGATTTGCCGCAGGTTCAAATAAGCTGGAGCTAATTTTGTCTGAACAAAATCTCAAAATATTTTTAAATATGTATGATTTTGCGCTCTGGATGCTCAATCACACTTCCAAATTTCCGAAGTCCTCCAGATTTTCTGTTTCAGTGCGGATTGAAAATCTTATTCTGGATATGCTTGGAGGGATTATCATTGCCAACAGAAGGCAGAAAAAGGAAGGAAAATTATTTGAAATCGATGAAAACCTTGAAAGACTGCGGATATTGATCCGGCTAAGCAAAGATATGAAATTCCTGAGTCCGCAATCTTATGAATATGCGGCAAAACAGCTCAACGAGACAGGCAAGATGCTTGGCGGATGGATCAAGCAGCAGAAAATCGCGGCCGTTGAAAATTAAAAATGAAATAATAGCGCGCATTTTAATGGAATGCGTAAAGGGGATAGGTTTAAAGCTACCGCGTTATCCGTGGCGGCTCGTGGAACAACGATGCCGTGAACTGCCGGTCCGCGAATCGGAACAGGAATAACCCTGACAACAGGTGGAACAACAACGGGTTTCGCTGCGCCGCTTTGAATAGTGTCTAACTTTTTTCAATTCCTGGTGCCGCTCGTTTAAGGACTGGCGGACAGATGAATTGAACACTCCAGAGCCTATTTCCTGCGCCCTCAGGGCCAAAATAATGTTTACCCGGCTGCGGGTAGTAGCCAGGGGACTGTCCCAGTCCCGATGGGTTATCGGGACGGGACTGTCCCTGTGCAATAATTTTGCGAACCCCGCCGCCGGGTTCAAACCTATGCCCAAAACATTTAATAAGCTATATTTTGAAATTTGCTCTTTTAAAAATCTAATCAGTGCTTTTTACAAGGCAAGGCGCGGAAAACGAAATAAGAAGGCGGTTGTGGATTTTGAATACAATCTTGAAAATTACATTTGCGAAATAAAAACGGACTTGGAAAATAGGGCTTATTTTCCCGGGTAATATGCCAATTTCTACGTTTATGAGCATAAAAAACGCCTTATAACCGCCGCCCCTTTCAGGGACAGAGTAGTCCATCACGCCATAGTAAATGTTTTAGAGCCGATATTTGAAAGAATGTTTATTTATGATTCCTACGCTTGCAGGAAGGAGAAAGGGCAGCATAAGGCAGTCCGTAGATTCACTGAATTCTGCAGAAGTAATCGTTATGTCCTGCGCTGTGATATCAAAAAGTTTTACCCCAGCGTTGACCATCAGATTTTACTTCGGATTATTTCAAGATGGATAAAAGACAGAGATGTTATCTGCCTTGTCAGGAAAATTCTTGAGAGTGGGAAGAGCATTCTTGAAAGCGAATATATTCCCGCGTGGTACCAGGGAGACGGCCTTTTTACCCCTTTTTCAAGAAGCAGGGGTATCCCGATCGGCAATCTTACCAGCCAGTTCTTTGGCAATGTGTACCTGAATGAACTGGATCATTATATTAAGGAAATCCTGCGCGTCGGGTGTTATTTAAGGTATATGGATGATTTTGCGGTTTTTTCTGACAAAAAGTCATATTTATGGGATGTGAAGAAAAATATCCGTAATTTTTTAGAAGGTTTAAGGCTTTCCTTGAATCCAGCAAAGGAAAACGTGTTTCCCGTAAACACGGGAGTGGAATTCTTGGGGTTCAGGATATTCCCGACTCACAGGCTTGTGCGAAAGTCCACAGTTTATAAATTCACCAGACATTTTAAGGATTTATTGAAAAATTATAGAATGAATTTGATTTCTATTCAGCGGTTGCGCTCTTCTTTTATGGCTTGGATTGGTCATATTAAACATGCTAATTCCCATAATCTCAGCAAAACGGTTTTAACTAAATTGTTTTATTTTTGAAACTGAAAAATTTATAACCCAGCAACCCAGTAACGTTTCGTGACAATACATAATGAAAAAAAGGGAGAAAGGATGGATAAAAGACAGTTCAAGAATCCAGATAACAAATACCGGGTAATGCAGATCATTCACGGGTTTGACAACCTTCTGCGCAGCGAAAAGGGCGAAAAGCTGTCAGCCGCAGGCGCGTACCTTAAAATGCTTGAAACAAACCTTAGGTTGCTGCAAAATCTCGGGGTGGGCGGGCTTGTGTTCAACGTAAGCTTTAAAAATTACATGAAGGACGAAGCCCAGTGGAAACTCTTGCTCGACGGCATAAAGCTTGCGGAAAAACACGGTTTTGTGCTGTGGCTTTATGACGAGGAAGGCTATCCTTCAGGAGAGGCGGGAACCCTGGTCCTTGAAGCCGATCCTGAATACCAGTCCATCGGGCTTGTCCGTAAGGAGGAAGAAAACGGCAGTATTAAATACGAAGCCCAAAAAACCTACGACGGCACCCACGCTACCGAGAATGTGCACGCGAAAAGGCCGTACGTGAACATTATCAACAAGAACGCGATAAAAAAGTTCATAGACCTGACCCATAAAGAATACGCGAAACGCATACCGAACCTGAAAAAGCGAGTAGGGGCAATTTTCACAGACGAGCCTTCGCTTATGACAGCATATATACGCGGGAACCAGCAGTTCCCGCCCTGCATCCCCTGGGTTGAAGATCTAACGAAAATCTTCAAAAAGAAAAAGGGGTATCTTCTTGAGCTGCATCTTGAAAAACTGTTCAGCGGCACAGGGGATGAACACAGGAAGGTGCGCTGCGATTTCTACGACGTTGTCGCTGATCTGTGCGCTGAAAGGTATTTCGGGCAGATACAGGCCTGGTGCCACAAGATCGGGATAAAAGCGAGCGGGCATTCCCTGTGCGAGGAAAACCTTATATGGCACGCGTATTTTTACGGGGATTTTTACAGGAGCATCAGAAGGTATGACCTTCCGGGTATTGATGTACTTTCCTCGAACCCGCGCAATCTTATAGAGGGCAACGGCTTTATAACGCCGAAGCTTGTCAGTTCTGTTTCGCATGTGATCGGTTCTGACAGGACAATGAGCGAAACCTCGGACCACGGCGAGCGTTGCGCGGGCATCCAGGTTACTGTAAGGCAGATGATAGGGACCGCGAACCTGCAATACGCGCTGGGCGTGAACGTGATCACATCCTATTACGGGCATTTCTGGAAAGAGCTGAAGACGAACGCGTTTTTCTCCAACAAGGTCAATGTTTCCGGCCCCGGCGGCGAATACAGGAAATACTGCGAATGCGTTTCAAGGCTGGGATACATGCTCACAGGCGGGAAGCACGTATGTAATGCCGCGGTTTATTACCCGATATGGGGAGTGCTTTCGAATTTCTACCCGACAGGCCGCTCGATCTATGAAGCCCATCCTGACAAAACCGCGCAGATGGTCGCGGACGAGTTTACGAGCGTGTGCAGGGCGCTTCTGAGAAGCCAGGTGGACTTTGATATCCTGGACGACCGAGCGATACAGAATTACAAATTTCAAATTGCAAATTGTAAATTGCAAAGTGTGAAAGTTAAAACGTACGACCCGCAAGGGCGACTTACGACGCACGACGAAAAATACAGCGTGATAATCATTCCGCCCACGGATGCGATGCCGGTGAAGACGCTGAAGAAGTTGATGAAATTCGTACAGGCGGACGGGAAAGTAGTTTCGGTGGGCATGATGCCGAAATACGGCGCCGGGATGAAAGACAATGACGTTGAAGCGGAAAAGCTCTCGAAAGAGCTGTTTACCGGGATGGGAGAATTCCTGCCTGAAACCGGGCTGCTCGCAGAGTATCTGAAGAAACTCGAAATAACCGACCTTGCGGTTGAGCCCGCGAACCCGGATATTCTTTACAAACATATTTATAAAGGCGGAAAGCATATTTATTTTGTCACAAATATCAGCGAAAATCAGTGTCAAATTGATGTTACTGTTCCTGTTAAAGGCATGCCATCTTTGTGGTATCCTGAAACAGGTAAAATTAAGAAAATAGCGTTCAAATTTGCTGACAATCGCACAAAGATCAAGCTGGACCTAAAAGATTATGAAGGAGTTTTTATAGTAGTTCAGGAGTAGGGGCTTTTCGAAGACCCGCCAGTCTTTAAGGAGGGAGCCCCGTTATTTAACGACCCTAAAGGGTCTACTCCTGAAGAAAACGAGCCTAAAGGCTCTACTCCAGGTTCTGGGGAATACGTAGATCTATTTTTTCGTGTTTTCCTCGCCCATCCCTTCAGGTGGGCGAAGTCTCGCCCGCTGAAAGACGGGCGGAGTGCTTTCGTGGAAATCTTTGGCTGCAAAAGGGAGTTTATATGGCGGATTTTGAAGTGTTGAAAAAAGTGCTGCTGCGGCAGGGTGAGCCTGACAGGGTGCCGTTCTACGAGATCTTCGCTGACCCGGAGATAATGGAAGCTGTCACAGGCGAACCTTTGACCAAGCTTGACCGCAGGAACAAGGACGAGAAAGAGAGATACCTTAGGGGCGTGATAAAATTCTACCACGACCTGGGTTATGACTACGTCACTGGCAGGGCTGGGCGGTCAAGGGAAGTTTTTTCATACCCCAACCTTAAGGCGGATGACACCGCCGGGCTGCAGCGCGAGCAGAGGGAATGGCAGGACGAGCATCACGGCGTCATTTCGGATGCTAACAATATACAGGAATATCCCTGGCCGGCCGTGCAGCTTATGAGCTGGTATGAGCTGGAGTTCCTTAACAAGAACCTGCCTGACGGGATGAAGATCGTTTTCCTTGGCCCCGGGGGTATTTATGAGAACACGGTAAGGCTTATAGGTTTTGAAACAATGTGCTATAAGGTTTTTGAGGACCCCGGTTTCGTGGAAGAGATCGTAAAAAGGGTTACCACCTGTCTTTCGGACATATTCGCTCGCGCTTTGCAGTTCGAGAACGTCGGCGCGGTAGCTCTGGGGGATGATATGGGGTATAAGACCGGCACTATGATGAGCCCTGACGTGATGAAGAAATTTGTGCTCCCTTTCCAGAAAAGGCTTGCGGACATCGCGCACGCCCGCGGCGTGCCGTTCATCCTGCATTCCTGCGGGAACCTTAAAGAAATTATGGATAACCTGATAGATACCGTGCGGATAGACGCCAAGCATTCATACGAGGACGTGATACTTCCGGTCACCGAGGCGAAGAAGATCTACGGCAAGCGCATAGCGATACTGGGCGGCATTGACATGGATTTCCTGTGCAGGCACACGGAAGACGAAGTGCGCACGTATACGCGAAGCGTGCTTGAACAGTGCGCGCCCGGAGGCGGCTACGCCCTGGGCACAGGCAACTCGGTCGCCAACTACGTCCCGGTCAGGAACTACCTTGCTATGTTAGACGAAGGAAGAAAATTCGGTTAAAGGTTAAAAGTTGAAGGTTGAAAGTTAACAACAAGGTATTTATTTGAAATAAAATCCACGTTGTTGATTCATAATGCCCCTCGGGGCATAACTCATAATTCATAATTGAAGAGGTAAACATGAAGCCCAGAGTGTTCGTGGTCGGCCACTCGCACATTGACGCGGTGTGGCTGTGGGATAGAAAAGAAACCCTGGATATCTGCCGCAAGACCTTTTCGCAGGTGCTGGAAATAATAAAAAAATACCCCTGGTTTATTTATTCCCAGAGCACGGCGCAGTATTATGAGTGGATGGAAAAGGAATTCCCGGAACTGTTCAAAGAAATAAAAGAGAAAATAGAGAATGGAGCAATAGAACCGGTAGGCGGGATGTGGGTGGAGTCGGACTGTAACCTGCCGTCCTCTGAGTCCCTGGCGCGCCAGATATTATACGCGAAGCGGTATTTCCTTGAGAAATTCAACAAGGAAGTCCGGGTTGCCTGGCTTCCTGACACTTTCGGTTTCTGCCGCACCCTTCCCCAGATCTTCAAGAAAAGCGGCATTGATTATTTCCTGACGTCAAAGCTCGTGTGGCAGTCGTTCCACCCGTTCCCCCACTACGCGTTCTGGTGGAAATCACCTGACGGCACAAAGATACTCGGGATCCAGACAGTCGGGCTTTACAGCAACGACAATCCTGCCGGGATAAACCACCAGCTCGGGGTTATAAGGAACACGCACGGAATAGAAACTCTGATCTTTCTGTTCGGGAACGGGGACCACGGTGAAGGCCTTGTGCCGGACATGGTGGGAAACCTTGAAAAGTTCATCGGAGAGAACCCCGGGCTTGAAATAAAATGCTCAAGCGCCGAAGGATATTTTGAAGCCCTTTCCCAAGAAGTGAAAGAAAAGGATATACCTCTTGTGGACGACGAGCTGTACCTTAAGACCCACCAGGGCACGTTCACCACATTTTCCGAGATAAAGGAAAACAATCGCTTGGCCGAAGTATTGCTTGACTGCATTGAAAGGTTTTCTGTTATTTCCGGGGTCCCGTATCCGAAAAAGGAACTGGATGAGTTTTGGAAAACACTGCTTTTCAACCAGTTCCATGATTCACTTGCAGGCACATCCATCCCGAAGGTATACGACGATTCAAGAGCTGATTTTAAGGATATCTTTAATAAAGGGAAAAAATTGCTCAATGCCGCGCTTGAAAAAATTCCCGCGTGCGCGGGCAACCCTGCGGAGGGAAAGCCGTTTGCTGTTTTCAACCCGCTTTCCTGGAAAAGAACAGGCCCTGCGGCGATCGAGGCGAAAGACGCATCGGGGATAGTTGATAGTTCAGGCAAAAGCGTTTTGTCCCAGAAAATTAAAGAGGGCGGGAAGGAAAAACTTCTTTTCATGGCAAAAGATGTTCCCTCCCTGGGGTACAGCGGGTACAGAAAGATAAGCGCCGCGCCAAAAAACAAGGCAAGGCCATCGCTGTGGGCGGGAACCTGCTGTATCCAGAACAAATATTTCCACGTGTGCGTTGATTCTTCTTCCGGAAGGATAA
>Ga0210006_1001052_pt1 | contig 19616 bp, 24 predicted proteins | sample CryGey02umfilter_2_FD_185452 | JGI IMG/M metagenome (GOLD analysis project Ga0210006, IMG submission 185452) | Groundwater microbial communities from aquifer in Utah, USA - Crystal Geyser 4/10/14 0.2 um filter (SPAdes) (version 3) | ecosystem: Environmental > Aquatic > Deep subsurface >... | reverse complement strand
AATCAAAATAAAATGACACAATATCATCACTGCCTATTTTGAAGGAAATAGTGGGCAAAGGGATTTCTTCCCCACCTGCTTCAGGCGGGTCGAAATGACGAATGGGATTATACTATTCCAGCTATAAGTCAGGATTTCTCACTAACATTCAAAGTGACACGTAACCAATCGTCATTTCGAGGACCGATGAAATCGGGCGAAGAAATCCATTTCCCCACCGTATCCGCCTTAGGCGAAGGAGGCTGGAGTAGGCAAGGTCTCACGTTTCAAATTTGGTTTTTCAAATTTTGCATTTCGTGCTCCTCGCCCTCCAAAAACATCAGTACCTCCTGTTTAAGAATGGCGCGAATACCATGAAAATCCGCGGGGGAAAGAAAAGCGTTCAGATCCTGATCAATCAAGGTTTGGGTAAAGTGCTTCTGAATGAACGCTTTTAGTTCTTTTAAAAATACTTTTGGAGGTTTGCCGGTTCGCTCGCAAATGATGTCGTCCTTATACCGATACCCTTTCATAAAAAAGGTATGAATATCAAAAAGATCCCGACTCGCCAAGGAGCCATGACGCTGATATCTATCCGTAACAGTGACCAGTTTATTGGCAAACATGGTGGGAACGGTCTGACAAAGCAAAATACGGTCAATTTCCGGAAAACGAACCGACTCATAATCATTGCTTTTGGGAAATGGAAAAGTGACATCCAGTTTGATGCTATTGCGCTGATTGGGCTCATTTTTGTATTTCAAAAAATACTGGGGAACCTGTTTGCTGAAATCGTCTACAGTAAGACCCAATTGATCAAAAACCGACTCCAAAACTTCTCGCACAATGGATTGCCGGTTGTAATCCGCTAAATCAAAATCAAGATCAACAGAGAAACGCGGCAAAATCCCCCGCATGGCGGCACACGTTCCCCCTTTAAAAAAGAGATTCTGAGCCAAAAAAGGCTTGTCCGCTATACCGGTCAACAAACGGAATAGCCACAATTTATGAATCGCGTCTTTGGGATCAGGCAAAATCAACATAACGCTTGAGGGTTAAAGGGTAATGGATGCGATACTGCGTGTTTTTTATTTTCTCCCAATCAACGGATTTATCAAAATGAGTATGGGGGTTAAAATAAAGCATGTCGGCAAGCGCGCGTTCCGGCGTCGCCCGGTAAACACCGTCTTTCCAAACAATACCTTCGGGGTGATACAGAAATTCAACTTTGAGCTGGCGACTGATGTAAGCAAAATCCATCACGTTGAATTTAGCCGATTTCGCGCTGACAAATGTGTGAACATGCGGTTTTTGTGAAAGAAAACCATGTTGATACAACACCGTCTCTGTGCTGAGGTAACAGAATTGATGCAAAGCTCTCGCCCCGACAAGAACAGGATCCAATTCCAAAAGAGGCCGGAGAGAATAAAAACCCCTGTGAATTCGATAGAACAACCCCTCTTTAACATAACGAGCGAGTGTAACGCGAAGAGTATTGGCGTTTTGGATATTCCACAAATTGGCCAAATCCTGATGATGAAAAATAATTTCACCCTTAGCGGCCAAAAGTGCCAATCGATGTGCTGTTATGTTCTTTTTTAATGTACTCATATGTACATTATATCATAACCTTATTCGAAAAACAAGAAAAGCGAAGGGATTCCGGCCTGTCCACAGTATCCGCCTCAGGCGAAAGAGGCAGTTCGAAATGACACACAACCAATCGTCATTTCGAGGACCGATGAAATCGGGTAGGGAAATCCCTTTGGCCCGGCATGAGTGAACAAAAAGGAGGTACACCTCAATTTCTCCGGTTCACCGATGAAATTTCTCATGAATCTCCCGTAACTTTTTGTTCGTGATGTGCGTGTAGATCTGAGTTGTCGTGATGCTGGAATGCCCGAGCATCTCCTGAACGGAACGAATGTCGGCGCCGTTGATAAGAAGTTCGGTGGCAAAGGAATGACGCAGGGTATGAGGCGTGACTTTTTTTACAAGACCCGCCCGGCAGGCGGTGTTCCTAACCATTTCTTCGATGGTGTAAGCGGTAAGTCGACGATGAGCCCCTTTAACATCCAAATCTTCGTCCGTTTTTTGACGCGAACGGCGATGACTCAAAAAAAGCGGGTCAAAATTATCGTCACGCGCGACCAAATAGCGACTTACCCACTCCTTCGCACGGTCGGAGAGGAAAACGATGCGCATTTTTTTGCCCTTACCGCGAACCTGAAATTCCCCCCGTTCCAAGTTCACCTGATCACGATTAAGAGAAACAAGCTCGCTAATACGCAAACCCGTACTGTACAAAAGTTCCATAATGGCCCGGTTGCGCAATCCGTTTATTTTTTCCGTATCCACCGCGGCAAACAATCGTTCCAATTCATCACGACTAAGGTATTCAACGGTTCGTTGTTCGGTTTTTGGCAGTTCTATTTTTTCCGCCGCCAGTGTTTCCCAGTCTTGCTTGGCACAATACTTTAAAAACGCCCGCAAAGCGATCATGTGATGAGCCTGGGTTTTTACATCCAAAAATTCGTTTGGCCGAAACTCAAAACGATTCAAAAAAAGACGGTATCTTTTAATCAGATTCAAATCGATTTTTGAAAGCTCAATTTCCCCGACAAATTCCAAAAAACGCTTCAGGTGATGTTCATAACTGATGAGTGTTTTTTGCGATTGGTTTTTGTCGATTTCGCAATGTTCGAGAAATTGTTGAATGGCATCGCTTAATTTCATTTTTATTATGGTAAAGCACCCAACATTATACGGGATTAAACAAAAAATGGAATGTTAGCGCTGTGGTTTAAGCCGGACTAAAAACGCTCCCCCTCCACAATCAGCATCAAAATTGTGAACCGGCCCGTCTTTTTTTTGAAGACGATGCAACTGCCTTCTGATCGCAACCAATAATACTCCTTTTTGCCGAGAATGAATCCCCTTTCCGGTAATAATCAAAACCACCTTTGCTACTTTTTCCCTTTGGTCGAGTAAAAAAGTAGCCACTCTTTCAAAAGCATCCCCCACACGAACACCGTGTAAATCCAAAGTGGCCTGAGGAACGGATTGTTCCGCAAGACCTGCCATTTTTTCACCCAACACAACCTCCCAAGCCGTTGTATCTAAGCTACCTAAGTTTTCACTCAGAAGGTCATCAAAGTCTTCCGCATCATCATCAGGGGCAACATCCATAAAAATAGATTAAAAAGGGCTCATTCTAACAAAATATGAGACGATAAAGCAACCGATTATTCATGAACTGTATTTAAGTATGTCACGCACTGATGGATTGCTTTTCCCCGATGAGAGATGGAGTTTTTTTCATCTTTGCTCAACGCGGAAAAGACATAGTCCTTGCCTTCGGGCAAAAAAACGGCCGAAAGAGGAATGCCGGGCTCGAGGTCAACCTGAGGTTGATGGAGGATGACGCCTTTGCATTCACCGCGGAAAGTGATAACCCCACTCTGAAGGTTAACAAGCGCTTGTTCACCTTTAGGAAGTGGAGGTTGTACCTGTCCGATTTCGTGGGGATTGTAAAACGCGATAACGGAGATGAATTCCGCTTTTCGATTCGATTCGTTCTCCATGCGTTTGAGGAAATAATCAAGCCACTCTTTGTCGGATGCCTGCACACCCGCGCCCCAACGACGGGTATGAACGCCCAATTTCCCGGATAATGCGTCGATATGAATACCGGAATCATCCGCAATGGTGGGAAGATTGGCGAGTTTGCCGAAATGCTCCGCTTTGATGATCGCATTATCTTCATACGTCGCCCCATTTTCATCCACATCGGAGCTGATGCCGAGATCGGTTAATGATACAAACTCAAATGGCAAAACATGAAGAACCTCCATGAGTTCATTGAATTTTCCTTGATTGTGGGTGGCGATGAGAATTTTCATAAAGATTCGATTCAAGTGGCATTAAAAAATACTTTGATTTAAATTTAATATGTCACTGAAGGCGATGATTGCAATCTTCGCCAGCGCGATTGTGTAATCGCGCCTTTGGTAGTTATAAGGAAATTACAATTCGGAATATCTCGGATTTGCCAAGTTATAAAAGGGCTTAAAAAACAAAAGGAACATAACAAATCCGATTCGGATTATTTAACCAATTTAACCAATTGACTCAGTGTTAACGAAATGATTTCTGTACGACCCAATGTGGTGATGATCACAAAATCGATGGTTTTTCCGTGACGCTTTTTATCCTTTTTCATCAAATCGACCAGGCCATCAATCGTCATCCCTTTGGGTAAAGTGGTGGGAAGATGGAAAAGCTTTAAAATGGCTTCCACTTTTTCCCCGATAGACGGCTTTTGCTTCTTCAGCTTCTGTGCGACGCGATTCGCCAACATCATGCCAATGCTGATCGCCTCTCCGTGAGAAAGCTTGTAGGCGCTTTTTTCTTCAATGGCATGACCAAACGTGTGACCGAAATTAAGAACTTTGCGCAAATGACTTTCTTTAAGATCCTGACGAACCACGCGCACTTTGGCTTGGACGGATTTTTTGATGATTTTTTCCAAATTCAGAGGCGTTTTTCGAAAATCACGAAGCAAACCGGTGTCGAGCGTAACCGCGTACTTCACAATTTCGCCCATACTGCAGTCGATGTATTTTTGCGGACACTTTTCAAGCAACATCGGATCGATCAAAACAAGCTCAGGAAGGTAAATGGTTCCCAAAATATTTTTGGCTTTAAAATCCACGCCGTTCTTGCCTCCAATCGCCGCGTCCACCATACAAAGTAAAGAAGTGGGAACGGCAACAAAAGGCATACCGCGCATGTAAATAGAAGCTATGAATCCGGCGATATCGGTGATCACACCTCCTCCAAAGCCGATCAAAACGTCGCATTTGGTAATGCCTTCATTCAGCATTTTTTCAGCAAGCATCATAACCGTTTCCATTTGCTTCTGCTTTTCGCCGGAAGGAATTTTCAAAATCAATGCCTTGGGAAACTGCTTTTCGATTTCCTTATCATAAATTCGGTAAATAGAGACATCGGTAAGCACCACAAAACGCGAGGAGGGGTGAGCTTTTTTCATCATTTTCCACAAAGTGGCTAAGCCACCCGATTGAATTCGCACCCGCGAAATTCCGTGATCGGTTTTTAAAACAATGTCGCTCATTGAATCAAATTAGAGACTCGTGCCATCAGTTTATCAAAAGATTCAAAAGTGAGCGATTGTTTTCCGTCGGAAAGTGCTTTGTCCGGTTCATTGTGAACTTCCACAATCAATCCATCCGCGCCTGTGGCGAGTGAAGCGACCGCAAGCTGGGGCACAATATCGTATCGTCCTGCCGCGTGACTTGGGTCGGCAATAATAGGGAGATGAGAAATGATTTTGACCAAAGCGAGCGAATTCAAATCTAAAATATTGCGCGTGGATTGTTCGTAAGTACGGATACCGCGTTCGCACAGCACCACCTGATCATTGCCTTCGTTGAGGATGTATTCCGCCGCGAGCAAAAATTCTTCCAAGGTGGCAGACATTCCGCGCTTGAGGAGCATTGGCTTTCCTAATCGGGCGACCTTGGTAATCAGATCAAAGTTGTGCATATTGCGTGAACCGATCTGAATCATATCAACGTATTCATCAAACGCTTCAAGGTCGTGAACGGAAAGAATTTCGGTAACAATAGGAAGACCTGTTTTTTCGCTAACCCGTTTAAGAATTTTCAATCCTTCCAATCCATGACCCTGAAAAGCGTAAGGGGAAGTGCGAGGCTTAAAAGCACCACCGCGCAACATGTGAGCGCCTAATTTTTTTACATTTTCCGCGATTTCCAAAAGACGATCTTCGGATTCCACACTGCAAGGACCGGCGATGATGACCGGTGTTCCGTTGCCAAATTGAACAGAATCGTTGATGGTGACAACTGTATTTTCGGGTTTGTATTCCCGACTGACTTTTTTGTACGGTTTACTAACGCGTAGAATTTCTTTTACGCCGGGCAGACGAAGAAGGTGACCTTCATCGAGCCGGTCTTTGTCGCCCAATACACCAATAGCAACACGTTGAGTGCCGAACATCGGCTCCCCTTTTAATTCGTGTGCTTCGATAACCGCGAGTACCCTGTCGACCATGTCGCGGGTGGCGGTGTTTTTCATTACTACAATCATAGGATTAAAAGTTAAAGAAATAGTGGTGGTTTGCATGTCATTAAAATTAAGTTACAAAAAGGAGTGAGAGAAGTAAATCTCTGATAATAGCGATAAGCCTTTTTGTAATAATAAAAATGACGAAGCATTGATAAATTTTTAATTTTAAATTTATAATTTCTAAACATATTACCCATTTGAAACTATTTTTTGAATCTCATGGTAAATATCATTATGTTTAGTTTTAAAATTTAAAATTGATAATTAAAAATTAAAAAAATCCGCCTTATAAGTGCGGACGTTAGTAAGTGAAATGGATATAGCACACAACGACCGCTCAGCGGGTAAAATAGAAATAAAAACCAAAAGTGTTGGTGCTCGAATGTGTCATAATGACTCCATGATAATGATTTTGAGGTATTTGTCAAATTGAATTGAAAAATCCTCCATATCGTCATTCCTGATTAGGTCAGGAATCCCCACCTCCTATTATACAATTTACAATGGGCGGGATGCGCGAAAAATAAACAAAAAAACATGAACGACGGAAATTCTAATGCAAAAAATAACCAGCATAAAAGAATCGGAAAAAACCCATTTTCTCTATCTTATAGCTGGAATAGTATAATCCCATTCGTCATTTCGACCCGCCTGAAGCAGGTGGGGAAGAAATCCCTTTGCCCATTATTTCCTTCAAAATAGGCAGTGATGATATTGTGTCATTTTATTATGGTTTAGCTATAGACAAAGGGATTCCGCATCGGCGTGCGGAATGACGATGGAGAGAGGACGTCATTAACACCCCTTGTCATTTCGAATGCAGTGAGAAATCACTTTGCCTGGAACGGCAGATAAGGGAGGTTTCTGATTATGCTTTATCAAATAGAACCATTCCAAAGAAAGAGGGGCTTTTCGAAAAGATAACCGGCTCTTATAACAAGTTAATGGGTAAAAATTAAATAAATAACTCACACTGCGGTCTTTGCCGCAGTCTACCTTATCCGGGGGGTTTCAGGGGGGTCTCCCCCTGATACGGCGAAGCCGTAAGTGCTATTATAGGCTCATGACAAATACGGATACAAACCCATGGCACTGGTATCACAACGTCTCGGAATGTTATTACCACATTCAGATTACGGTCAAATATAGAAAAGCTCTTCTGAATTCAAAACTTGAACAGGCCATTCTGGACAGTATGAAAAATATCAAAGAACGCTATGCCATTGAAATATACAACGTCGGCTTTGATCAGAACCACATCCACCTTCTTGCCCAGTTCCTTCCGAAATATTCCGGGGGACAGGTCATCAGAATTCTCAAAAGCCTCTCAGCGAAGATGGTGTTCCTTCAATGCCCTGAGATCAAGAAAGAACTCTACGGTGGTGAGTTTTGGACGGACGGTTATTACATCGCCACTGTCAGTGGCAGGGGAAGCAAAAAAGTTATTGAGAGTTATATCACTAATCAAGGCAGAGCTTCAAACCAACCCAGGTTATTCGCTCTTTAAACGCCCTGCGGTCTCTGCCGCAGGGTAATTTACAGACCCCAGTTTTACCAGTTGCCGTCTTGAGAAGAGGCTGAACTGGCCCGGCGGGTCTCTCGGACGGGTGACGAGAGGTTTTAGGGAACACCGCATGAAGGTAATGAACGAATCCAGATTCTGACCTAGGTTTTTGAGCCTGAGGAATTTTTTATACAAAAGAAGAACCCCTGTTATTAAGAAAATTGTAGCCTGCTGAATGCGCATAAACGTGATCGCGGAGACCAGAACGGCAAATTGAACGAGAGCCACAAGGTTGACGAATTTTTGGTGATTCAGGACACGGATTTTTTCCAATTCGAACTTCTGCTTGATGCGCTTAAACAGATTTTCCACACCCCAGCGTTCCAGGTACATGGTTACGATTTGCCGGTCGGAGTAGCCTGTCTTTAAATGGCTCAGGAGACGGATGGGCTCGTGATCCTCCAGGTGTTTACTGATTGTCAATGTGTAAAGGCCGCGGGTGTCGACTCTATTATTGAAACGGTTCATGAAATACACACGGTAACGGCCGGGCTTCATATTTCCAGCCTTCTCAAGAGCCCCCGTTTTGGCAATCACGACTTGGCGATTTACTTTTACCCTTGCGATAAACTCCGCATTGAGAAAGTGACGCAGGAATCCGAAAAAAGCCTTGTCGTCGTTACCCCGGTCAAAGACCCAAATGCCTTTCCCTTCAAGCTCCCGGCTGATCTTCGTCACTATTTGTTTCCGTACCTGATTGCGTGTGTACAGGTTGTCATCATGCACTTCAAGCCGAGTCAGGAGGTTATTGATACCTACTCCGTGCAGTTCATAGCCGTTCACCGCCCGTTTCCGGCTACCGTCCCATGCCCGCCCCAGTTTTTCCATCTTCTTTGCGCAGTCCTTTGAAATGTCCGTCAGGTCATAGGCAATGATCGTGGTTTTTCGGACTTCCGCTTTGGCGCGCTTCATGGCCATCTCCTCAGCTTTCCCCCTCAGACTCACGTTACCGAGGTGGTGCGCGTACTTCTCACCCTGCTTTTTTGCCGTCTTCGTGCTGTCCTGGGCCAGATGCCGGAGAATAGGCTCCCCCGCGGTGAAAAGCCCCCGGATGATTTCACTCACGGCCTTCTGCTGGGGCCGCGTCAGACCTTTTAAAACATTTCGGCTATTGTTTCTTATGCAATCCTGTATATATTTATTCATGCTAAAAATAGGTTTGAAATTTGATGTTGCGTCAAAATTTAATACCCATTTTAGCGTTGTTTCAAGGGGATGCCTCAAAAAGGCCTGTTGAAAAGTGGGGACTTTTTAGTTGAATAGTGTGCTATAATCAGCCCGCTCTTTAACACCGTGGGGATGACTTTGGTTTTGACAGAGAGATTCTGAAATGAAAAACCGCAATCCAGGTATCGTGCTGTCTGCCTGCTAATTAGTCCAGCGCAACTATAAGTGCAACAACTTATAAATCTCTTGGTGCTCGTTATGCCCGTGCTAAAGCGGCTTTTATGCCTTCTTTTGTACCCGCATTTGCGTAAACCAGGCACGACTGCCAATTCGCAGTCTCGTTTTATCGGGCGACACCTGCTGACCCGGTGAGGCGTTATTTTGCAGGTTAAGCGCGTGCTCCTCCACCTGTGGAGTACGTGACGAAAATAAATCGGGTTAAGCGATGACGTTCTTTGTTTGTTTTTAATGCCGTCGACGAAAAATTGAAATAAACTATGATTGTAGAAGTTGACATTTCACTCTTTGGACGCGGGTTCGAATCCCGCCATCTCCACCACCCCCCCAAAATGGGCTCTAGCCTACAAAAACACCTCCGTTTTACTGTGGTGTTTTTTCCGGCTGTCACCCATTTTGGGTCCCCTTCCCCAAAAAATACGCTTTGCTTCTCATTTTTTTGGGTCCCCTTTCTTCCGGTGGAACCACCGTTTTAATGATGTGGCTAAAAACCGGTCTGTGGTACAGAAAATTCCAAGCCGGTTTTTTTCCATACCAGTTCAGAGCTATGTCCTGAAAGCGGTTCCAGTTCCGGACCATCATTTCCATCAAGCTATCAAATCGTTTCTAGTTTTTTTGACATAACATCACAAATGGCATCAATCAATGGCTTTGATACCTTAGAAGAAACATTATTTTCATGTTTCCATGCGGAGCCCGAATCTGATCTTGTAAAAAACTCTATTGCGCTTTCTATTGCCTTTCTTGGGTATATCCTGCCAGCAAGTTGGTTGATAGGAGTCTGAAGTGTCGCATAAAGTTCACGTCCACTTTTGAAATTTTTTGAAACAGCAAATATAGTTGCTATCCTCTTGTCCATGTGAACTTGTATTCCAACACTGACTGAAATTTTCATCTCCCCATCCACCATCTCCTTGTACATCATCGGAAGGCCGTTTTCGATGATTTTTTGTGGATCTACCGTGTGAGGCATATGGCTACCAATGACTTTTGCACTCCATGCAGGAAAAATAGCATCTTCCTCCTGAGCTTCCGCTTGCCAAGTGGACCAATCCTCTCCTCGATAAATTTGAGGCCATTCAGCCGCTAAATGATGTGTAGAGCCTACTTCAAAATCCACGCCAACGTGATTATGAGTAATAACACCTTTATCTTCTTGGAATAAACGCACGACTTGCGTCCGAGTGCTCGCGCCTAATAAACGTGGAATAAAAACATGTCTAACTAAAGCGGCGGCATGTTCACAGACGACACTGACAGATCCATCACCAGTAACATATACATCGGGGTTTTGTGTCGCTGACAATACACATCCTTCAAATGGTGCCGGTAAGCGATTTTCTTCCGTAGAAAGCAAAATAGACTGTTTAGAACCAATGACACCCTGCAGCCCAGCGGTAAGGGGTAGCCTACGAATGATATCAAGGACAGCTTCGCCTTTTCGTTTATCCGTATTTTCGGAGCATACTCGTTTAACCATACCTTCTGTAATCATTCTTTTTGCGACCCGAAGGATGGAGTCTGGCGGAGAATCTAACATGACAAATGGTTATTTATAAGTATGGTATTTTAATAAGAAATATTTAATTTGTCAATAGCAGTGTTTTTTTGACTGTCGTTCACTTCCCCCTCCCAAATACCCCCTTCTCCCGCACTGCCTTCTTACATTCTGTGACCCCTGAATTTTTTCTGCCTTTCTCCGTTTTTATCCTACCTCTAAAATTCTCTTGTGTACGCCTCTGAAGATGTTGTATAGTGAAGTAAATATTTATTTCTTAAATAAAAATCTTATGCCACGTAAGCCAAATCCTCAATTCATGAAACCCGTAAGTGTTTCACCACAACTTGCAGAAGTTGTAGGTCATGGCCCTATGCCACGCACCGAAGTTATGAAAAAACTTTGGGTTTATATCAAAAAGAACAGTTTGCAAGATAAGACCAAAAAAGTGATGATCAACCCGGATGCTAAATTGGGCGCTGTTGTTGGTAGTGCACCTTTGGTTATGTTTGCAATGACCAAAAAAGTATTTGCTCATCTAGGCAAATAAGTCTTCAAATACAATCAATCTAAAACCATCCCCGATTATTTTCCGGGGATGGTTTTGGTGTATTTGGTTTTTTTGTGATAAAATGATTTCAAAATTAACAAAAAAACAATGCTAAAAACAATTAAAAAATGGCTCAATCATGAGCAAACTTCAAAAAAAGAGAAGGTTATTTCCGGAGCAGTCGCTTTGATCTATGTGACCCTCATGGGGAGTTACGGACAAGATTCCGTTCATAATCCTTTTTACGATTCGTTGGTTAAGCCCGGGTTGCAACCTCCCGATTGGGTTTTTGGTGTCGTCTGGCCGATTCTTTTTGTTTTACTTGGCATGGCAGCCTATTACGCATGGAACTATTATACCGTTGAATGGAAACGGAAGATTTTTACCATTTTGTATTTGCTGAATGGTCTTTTGATGATGACGTGGTCTGATCAATTTTTTGTGAAGGGATCTCTGACAAACGGGCTTTACGCCATGATCGGCTTGGTGGTTATCGTGGAAATGATGATCATTGCCGCGTTTTACACTAACAAAAAGTCCGGCTATTTGTTGTTACCTTATTTATTGTGGATTTTATTTGCGGCTTATTTGAATGTCAGTTACGTTGTTTTGAATAGCTAGCCTTTTCTGGGTTTAGCTAAAACGATTGTAAAGCCAGGCGAGTAGATATCCGCCAATGAATCCGTCGGCAAACGCCCATACGGTTCCGAGCAAAACACCTTGCCATGTTCCGGCGGCGCCAAGGTAAACCGTACCCATCAAATCGACCCATTCGGTTCCGTATCCAAAATACATGGCGGTAATCGATAAAAAGGCAACCCCCAAAGCCCATAAAAGACCAAAGGCCAAGCCAAAAGCAGTTGAATTGAGATGTGTCATAAGCGTTTTTGGTTAAGTTTTAATGTACCTTAACATTGTACAAAACGATCGCGGGGAATACAATTGACAGAGGTGAATTCTCCACTCTAATTTTGGTAATCAATGACTGAAAAAAAGATTAAAATCTTTGGAAAAGAAATCCATCTGACCATGAGAAATGAGGGTGATTTTTCGATTGCTAACGAGCTTTTTTTGGATCATCAATACCGTTTTTGTGATCAGGCGATTCGGAACGCGAAAAACAACATTGTGGATATTGGAGGGCATTTGGGATTTTTCAGTTTATACGCATCACTTTTGAACCCAAATGTGCCGATTTATAGCTTTGAACCGCATGAGGGAAATTTTGAATTGTTAAAAATAAATTTAAAAAACAATCGTGTTCGGAATGTGCATCCAAAACAGGTCGCTGTGAGCGGAGAAGTCGGACAAGGTGTCTTGTATTTGAGTCAGGAAGATTTGAATCATTCCACCGTGAGCGCGATAGAACCGACGGGGGAAACTCAGGCGGTGCAGACCATTACTTTGGAACGGATTTTTCAAAAAAATCGGATCGAAAAATGTGATTTGGTTAAGATGGATTGTGAGGGGGCGGAGTTTACTATTTTATATCAAACACCTCGGGCGATTTTTGACGCGATAGCAAGTCTTTTTTTGGAGTATCACGATGGATTGTCAGAAAAAGGTGATCATCATTCCGGTTCCCCCTCCACTTCTCATCCCGAGTGCAAGCCGAGGGATCTAGGACATACTCACCTTCAAAATCATCTCCAAGAAATGGGATTTAAAGTGGAATGTTACCCCAATTCAAGAATGAAAAACTTAGGATTTTTATGGTGTTATAAATAAGGTCTTACGGTATGAAAAACTACAATCAAGCGTTGAGTAAAATTTTTCAGGAAATCGCCGATCTGATGGGAATTCTGGGTGAAAATAGTTTTAAGGTACAAGCCTATCGAAAAATCGCGCGGCGTTTAACGGAAGAGATTCCCCTCCTGACCGGGAAGGATTTTCGTAAGCAGAAACTGAAAGAAATTCCCGGAGTTGGCGACGCGATTGCCGGAAAAATGTTGGAATACGCGGAGAGCGGCGAAATAGGCCTCCTTAAAAAACTTCAGCGTCAGATCCCCAAGGCGGTACGAGAGCTTTTGCAAATTCCTCATTTGGGACCCGATAGGGTGCGGAAATTGTTTTTGAATCTGCATATTCGGTCAAAACAAGACCTTGTCAAAGCGGCAAAAAACGGAAAAATAGCCATGCTTTCCGGGTTTGGCGAAAAACTGACGGATCAGATTTTGGAGGCTCTAAAAACCGGTCAGCAAAAAAAGAAACGTCATCAGCGTGCCGAAGTGGAGCCGGTAATTCAGCAATTGACGGACGAATTGCTGAAAATTAAAGGAGTAGAACAGGTGATCGCCGCAGGCAGTTATCGTCGTGGGGCGGACGATGTGGGGGATGTGGACTTATTGATTGTTGGTTCGCAAAATAGCGCCTCGGAGGCGGAGAAACAAATTCAAAAGCTGTTCAAAAAAATTACTTTTTTAGCCAACGGAAGCACAAAAATAGCGTTTGTTATCTTCCCCCAAAACCTTCAGATCGATATCCGTTTTGTGCCACAAGAAAGTGCCGGTTCCGCGTTACTCTACTTTACCGGAAGCAAAGAATTTAACGTGAAGATGCGAAAGGTGGCCATTGGAAAAAGTTTTTTGCTGAATGAATACGGACTTTTTAAAGACGGTGAATATATTGCCGGAAAAACGGAAAAAGAAGTGTTCAAAAGCTTGGGAATGAAGTATGTGGAACCCAATGAACGAGTTTAGAATCCAACCATCAGCTTGCTTTTTTTGGTGAAAACGTCCTACAATGGTGGTAGCTGAAATATACGTTCTTTGTCACTTATTTCCCCTACAGAGCAAATTAAGGGAACTCTATATTTCTCTGGGCCGTGGCTCAGAGGTGCGGGTACCCACCTGGAAAAATCCGGGGATTAAGCTTTGGATAAAGAACGGTCTTTCAGCTTGTTTTACGAGCGTATTTTTGGTATAATACTAAGAACATTTAAAAACAAAAACATGAAAATTTATCTTTTTTCAAAACAATTTCAAAATATTACCAATCGTCTGGTATTTTTAGCACCGCCAGAAGGAGAGCCCGATCCAATGGATGCAATTCGTCGTCGTGCGGAAGAAGCTCAAAAACGTCTAAACGGTGAGCCCGGTAAGGAAACTCCCGCGGATGCTGTACGTCGTCGTGCGGAAGAAGCACAGAGAAAACTGGAAGAAGAGGCACGAAAACGGGAAGTTGAAAAGCCGGCCAAACCGCAGGATCCGAAAAAACCTGAAGAACCAAAAAAAGTGCCAACACCATCCCCTAAGCCGGAACAGGAAAGACCAGTAATGCCAGGATTACCTCCATTACCGGAGGGGTTTAATTTGGAAGAAGTGGCAACAAGGACACCGGATAAAATCACCGGCGAAGGAATACGGACTAACGATATAGCCCAGGCAATGGATAGCGCTTTAGACCGCGCGGTAGTGCAATTGGCTGACGAAGTTTACAAAGCGATTTACGGAGAATACCCGAACAATCTGTCGGTCAGAATAAGCACTGCTGGACTACAGGGGGCACATCAACTAAAAGGAGACAGAATGACTTACACATTCACGTTAACCCCCGCAGATAAATTAAAACTTGTTCAGAATCTTACAAAATTCGTCAAATGAACGAGTGGTAATTCTTAAAATTAAAATTTATTTCATAAAACTTTCCAATGCCTGCAAAATTAAAAAGACCAAAAGCCGTCGATAAATTCGCCAATGCGCCCCTTATTCAGCATGCGAAAGAAGTATTTGATAAAATAAAATCCAAAACCGGTTTGAGCCAAAAAAAGGTCGATCAGTTTCAAAAAGATTGGCTCGCCATGCCAAAGACACGCACAAAATACGGGAGTTTAAAAGATGCACCCGCTGTGGTGAGTGAAGAACTGATCGCGATGAGTAACGATATTATCGAGTTTATTCAGCGACAGGAAAGCGGTCATTCACTCGTGTTTAACAAATTAAAAGCGGAATTGAGTGAAATGCGCCATCATCCAGTCCATTTTTTTAAGGCGAAATTCGAAAAAGCAAAAGCGGTAGCAAAAACGATTTCGGAAACAGCCAAAAAAACGGTAGATGTTCTGAAAGATGAAGCGAAACAGGCAAGAGCAATGGCGGAAAAAGGTTCGGAAGCAATGAAAAACATGACGGGAAAGGTTCAAAAAAAAGTTCCATCAGCTAAGAAGAAAGCAAAAAAATAGTGTAAGGTCTTCATTCCGCATTGTAAAAGAGGAAATGGTCAAAGGGATTTCTCTCTGCGTTCGAAATGACGAGGGGGAGGGTGAATGACATTTCCTAGCAATAAGTGAATATGAGAAAAAGAGGTTATGTATACATTATGGCCAGCGAAAGCGGCACTTTATATATTGGTGTTACCAGTAATCTTTTGCGACGTGTTTTTGAGCATAAAAACGGTATTCACGAAGGGTTCACAAAAAAATATAAGTGTCACAGGCTCGTCTATTACGAATGTGGTGATAGTATTGTCGGAGCCATTGCACGGGAAAAAGAAATCAAAAAATGGCGACGTGATAAAAAGCAATCACTCATTCATACCATTAATCCAAAATGGGTTGATTTAACAGAAGAGTTATATGAACTGTGAGGCAGAGGGATTTCTCCCTCCGTCCGTCTGAGGCGGATCGAAATGACGAGCAGAAAAGAAGATACATTTCTTGTCGCTTTCGGGGTAGAAATGATGATTGGAAGAGAACACCATTCACACTCCTCGTCATTTCGATGCTCAAAACATTGAGCGGAGAAATCCCTTTGACTGAGTGATGTGGATGAAGGAGGCAGAAACCAAACATGTGTTATGGAAAAGGGATTCCGTGTCGGTGCACGGAATGACGAGGGGGCTGTTCCAATACAGAGATGACAAGTTCCTTACTTCATCATGGATTTTTTAAATTAAATTCGCGACGGAGCAGGGCTCCTGTCCTGGTCCGGAGCTTTTATGGTAAAATATTTTTCCGATAATCATAAAAATTATGCCAGCCATTCGTGTTTCCAAGGAATTGAATGATCAAACTTATTTTGTCACATTTACCGTTCGTCATTGGTACAATTTATTCAACAAGTATAATCGATGGGGAATTTTGGCGGATATGCTAACTTATTATCAAAAATTGGGTCAATTAAAAATTTACGGATATGTTTTTATGCTGAATCATCTTCATTTAATTGTACAACCATCTGATGTTGCCGGTTTTTTGCGGAATTTTAAAAGTTATACAGCTCAATTAATGATACAGGGTATAAAAAGATATGAGCCATCGATATTATCATCTTTTTGCACAAAAAATGGTGAATTCCAAGTGTGGCAAAAAACCAACATGCCTATTCCTATTTTTACAGAAAAGATTTTCTAACAAAAATTAAATTACATTCATTACAATCCTGTCCGCAAAAAATATGTTGAAAACCCTGAAGATTGGGAATGGTCATCGGCATTGTATTATTTAACGGGGGAGCAGGGATTGATTGGAATTGATGAAATCAGTGATTAGCTCGGATCAGGACAGGAGCCCTGCTCCGGTACTGGATGACGAGAAGGGCTACTCCGACGAAGAGCTATTTCACCTACAAGCTCACTTGTATCTACCCGCCTAAAACGGTATAGTTTTTTTCGATGATAGATTATTAATTTAGTCATCTTGTAATTTTTAATTTTGTAATAAATTTTCTGTGAAAATTTCTTTAAATTGGCTTCAGGACTTTATTGACCTGACCGAAACCGATAATGAAAGAATCAAAGCCGTGATTACGGCAAATACGGCGGAAGTGGAAACCATGGAGGCTCAAGGGACTTTTTTAAAGAACATCCTTTTGGCGAAAGTGGAAAAGTTAGAGCCTCATCCCGATGCGGATAAATTGAAGTTGGTCACGGTGAATGACGGTAGCCAAAAAATTCGAGTCGTATGTGGCGGTTCGAATTTGCGCGAAGGAATGAAAATCGCATTTGCACACGAAGGAACGGTCGTACAGCTGGGTGGAGACGGAGGAGAAATGGTGAAGCTCCAAAAAGTCAAAATCCGTGGAGTTGAAAGCAGTGGGATGATCTGCGCGAGTACCGAAATCGGTTTGGGCGAAATGTTCCCCATCACCCAACCCAAAGAAATCGTCGATCTGAGTCATGTCGATTCGCCTTTGGGAACCCGACTCGATAAAGCGCTGGGAACGGATGATGTGGTCATCGACATCGACAATCACGCTATCACAAATCGGTCGGATCTTTTTTCTCACAAGGGATTCGCTCGTGAATTTGTGGCGAATGGATTGGGAAAGTGGAAGGAAACAAAAGAGAAGGAAGCGCTCTCCTCCATCAATACTCCGCCGCCCATTGAAGTGGATATTCAAGAACATCATGTCTGCTCCCGTTATTGCGCCGTTTATATTACGGGAGTCGAAATGGCGTCTTCTCCCGAGTGGATGCAAAAACGATTGCTCGCTGTTGGCATTCGCCCCATTAATAATATTGTCGACATCACCAATTATGTGATGATGGAGTTGGGAATGCCGCTCCATGCGTTTGATTACGAACAACTTGTTGGTAAAAAATACGTGATGCGATTGAGCAAGAAGGGTGAAAAGGTCGTCACATTGGATCAGAATGAATGGATACTCCCCGAAGGTGTTGTGGTGCTGGCAGACGAAAATGAAATCTACGACTTGTGCGGAATCATGGGGGGGTACCAGAGCGGAATCAAGCCCGAAACGAATAAAATTTGGTTACACGCCCCCGTGTTTAACGGAAGCTTGGTGCGCCGCGCCAGTCGCGCTTTGGGGCACTCCATTGGTGCTTCCACTATTTACGAAAAAGGGATTAGCAACGAAATCGCGATGAAGGCGATCATTCGCGCGACACAATTGATTTTAGAACTTTGCCCCAATGCCAAAGTGGCGAGTAAAGTAACCGACATTTGCAATTCCAAGCCGGAAGCACGAAAAATAACGTTGAAAAATAGTCACATCACGCGTTTGATTGGCGTGGAGGTTTCCCCTAGGCAGGTTGAAAAAATACTGACCGATTTGGGTTTTGAGGTGTCTCATAAAAAAGAGGAGTATGAGGTTGTGGTGCCTTATTTTCGCTTGAGTGATGTGACGATGGAGGCGGATGTGATTGAAGAAATCGCGCGAATTTATGGGTACGACAATATTCCGATGACGACTCCCATCACCACCATCACACCGCCTGCCATCAACCCACGACGCGCGCTGGAAAGATCCATCAAACAACAACTGGTCGCACTTGGTTTTGATGAAATTTATACGTTTGCTTTTTTGGGGCCGGAATTGCTGAAAAAATGTGACATGAAATCGAATGACACGACGATTGAAATCCTGAATCCTATTTCTTCCGACATGTCTTTGATGCGACAAAGTTTATTGCCACGACTGATGGAGACCATTGAAAGCAATTTGCGTTATCACGATGGATTTCGGTTGTTTGAATTGAGCGAGGTTTACCATAAAACCGGAGACGACCCCATTCAGGAGTCTCATTTTATTGTGGCAACGGTGGGCGAAGATTTTCGTGCTTTGCAAGGGGTTATAGAGCATTTAGGAAAGACATTGTTACCTCTTATGGATTCCCAAAAACCTTTGTCTCATCAGCATCCCGGACGTGTGGCCAACATCATGCTACGTGGCAAGCAAATCGGTTCTCTTTATCAGGTTCATCCTCAGATTTTAAAAAACTTTGATATTAAAACCACGGTTGTGGTGGCGGAAATCGATTTGGCCATTGTTCACGCAATGAATCTTGCCCGTTATCCAAAATACGTCGAATTGCCCAAATTTCCTGCTGTAAAATTGGATGTGAGCATTGCGATTCCCCGCAGGGATTTGTCTGAAAAGTATTTTAAGGCCATCCAGAGAACCGACAAAACACTGATCACTGCGATTGAACTTATTGATGAATACACCGGCGAAAAAATCGATAAGAAAGAACGTGCTCTCACGTATTCTATCACTTATCAAGCCATGGATAGAACTTTGACAGAGGAGGAGGTGAACGCGATTCACCATAAAGTTCTCGAAGGGCTCAAAACAGCAGGAGCGGCTATCCGATAATGGCGATGATTACGCCGTACAATATAAAATTCCTGTCATTTCGTCGCGTACGCAGTAGATTCCATCAGGCCGTGGAACAATTCTAAGTTGAGAGGTATTATTGACCCGAGAAACATCCTCAGCAGGTTCGGTGGAACGTTCACGTTGCAGTTCTTTCATCCCTTCACTCACACGGGCCCTACCCTCACAGAGCATTTGTCCTGCGCATGTTCCTACTCCAAGAGTTGCCAAGATGGCGAATGCTATCGTGCGAACAGAATGTGATGGAGATAAAGAGGAAAGTGAAATTCGTTCTATCATAATGATTGATTTAATAGTTGGGTACCATAACATATTAAATAGAATTATGTCAAGGTTATCTTGGCTCTTATAACAAGTTAATGGGTTTATGTTAAACTGGTATTATCTTTTATTTTTTAAGATAATACAAATATGAAAACAGAACTCATTAAGACATTT
>Ga0210006_1001050_pt1 | contig 19636 bp, 22 predicted proteins | sample CryGey02umfilter_2_FD_185452 | JGI IMG/M metagenome (GOLD analysis project Ga0210006, IMG submission 185452) | Groundwater microbial communities from aquifer in Utah, USA - Crystal Geyser 4/10/14 0.2 um filter (SPAdes) (version 3) | ecosystem: Environmental > Aquatic > Deep subsurface >... | reverse complement strand
TTTGCCTGACAAGCCTTTGCCTGATTTTATCTTTTCTGCAAAATCCGCAACGTCTATTTCTATTTTCATCTGTATTTCCTTCTGTGTGTTAATTTTACCAAATTGACACAGAATTATTTACAGTCCCATGATTTCATCTTCATTTGTTCTTCCCCTGTTTATTTCACCTAAATAGGTTAAGTATATAGCTCCATACTTTCTTGCAATCATATTCTTATCATTAACTACACTCTTATGTAAGCCTATCAATGTTTTGTATAACTCATACTCTTTAGGTAAATCTTCTATAATAAATATTAAATCTTTAACTTTTAATCTTAGATGTAAGGCATAGGTAAATAGAGTTACTATAGCATCTATATGTTTATCTATATTGTTATAGTTCTGAGCATGATTAATATTGCAACAAAAATAAAAATCATCTTCCGCTTGTTTAATATTCTTTTTAATAATTTCATCCATAATACTTCCTTTTATCATTAATCATGAATAGAGTATAAAAAAAAAGTGTGAAAAGAGTGTAGTAGTTTCCACATGCCAAAACACTCTTTGGCATGTGGAAATAAGAGGAGGGGGAAACTACTTGAGGATTTTTGCTTTTAAATCTTCTTCTTTCATAGCATCTGCAATATATTTGATAACAATTAACTCTTCAGTTTCATTGATATACCACTCCGCAATATGTTCACTCTCAAGAGCATTTAACTTCTCTGTATCAACCTCTGCTTGAGGAATATAGAGGTGAGAGTACTTTGTAGGGTTTTGTAACTTGAATGTCCACAAAAGCCATAGAGTTGCTATTCCTGCAATAGTCACACCAATAGTTTCTCTGTCGCTTATATCTAAAAAGAGGCCAGCAAGTGTGCCACCAATAAAGGTAGCGAAATATGCAACAGAGTTGGAGATGCCCAGAGCAGCTCCTTTTTGATGTACTTTTGCAAACTTACTAATCATAGATTGAACCAGAGGTTCCATCATATTAAAAGCTACGAAAAACATAACTACACCAACTACAAAAATATTTCCAGAGTTTGTAAGCCCCATAATCAAGAATGAACCTATAAAAAGAACAATAGAAGCTAGAAATATCTCTTTAGGTTTATTTTTCTTCTCTCCAAAAACTGCTGCAGGTCCCATAGCGATAAGACCAAAAATCATTGCAGGAAGATACGCTTTATAGAGGTCAGCTTTCTCCCAACCAAAAGCATCACTTGTTAAAATGATTGGAATAAGAACAAAAGCAACTGTCATTAACCCTTTTTGCATCGCATTGATAATAATCATATTTAAAAGGTTTGAATCTTTTAAAATATCGGATGTTTTAGAAGTTGCATGGTATATATGTTTGATTCTTGGAGGCGTAGGAACTTTTGTAAAAAGAAGAACCATAGCCAAAAGAGAAAGAACTGCAGTGATGATAAAAAGAGTCTCAACACCATAGTGCGCACCGATAACAGGTCCAAGCCCCATAGCAAGAGCAAAACTCATTGCAATAGAACCACCCATAATAGCCATTGCCTTGCCTCGTACTTCCTCTTCAACTAAATCAGAAATCATTGCAGTAATAACCGAACCGATTGCTCCTGCACCTTGAAGAAATCTTCCAAACATTAGCGTATATATATCTGTTGCGTAAGCACAAATAATAGAACCAATGAGAAAGATAATAAGACCAACTAAGAGTGTAGGTTTACGACCTATTTTATCACTAATAGTTCCAAAGGGAACTTGAAAAATTGCTTGAGTTAAGGCATAGCCACCAACAACAATACCGACTAAAAGCGGAGTAGAACCTTCAAGTCCAAGTGCATAAACAGAAATGACAGGTAAAACTAAAAAGAGACCTAAAAATCTAAGGGATAAAATTGCAGAAAGGGGAAAGACTTTTTTAAACATATATGCTCCATTTTTTATTATATAATGGCGCAATTATAATTAAACAATTGTTTATACAAGCTTTGTATCAAGCATACAAATATGCTTAAAGTAATTTATAAGGAAAAAAATGAAATTAGTTTTAGCCACTTCTAACAAGGGTAAAGTACGAGAGATAAAAGCTCTCTGCGAGGATTTTGAAGTTATCCCATATAGTGAACTTATAGAAGAGTTTGAGATAGTAGAAGATGGCGATACATTTAAAGAAAATGCCTTAATAAAAGCAAGAGCTGTATTTAAAGCACTTGACTCGGATGAGGTTATCGTGATTGCAGATGATAGCGGTATAAGCGTAGATGCACTTGAAGGAGCGCCAGGTATATACAGTGCAAGACATGCAGGCATCGGTGCAAATGATAAGGATAATCTCTATAAACTTATTGATGATATGAAGGCAAAGAGTATTCAAAGCTCCTCGGCTCATTATACAGCGGCAATAGCAATCGTTACAAAAGAGAGTGAGTATTGTGTACATGGCTGGATGCATGGAAGTGTAATAGACGAAACAAAAGGAGACGGAGGGTTTGGTTATGACCCTATGTTTATACCAAAAGGCTATGACAAAACATTGGGTCAGTTAGAGGATGATGTGAAGAAAAAATTATCTCATCGTTCAAAAGCATTATCTCTTGCAAAAATCATTTTAAAAACGATTTAAATTCTAACTTCATGAAATAGCCAGTTTCGCTATATTTTATAAAAACTTACGGCTTAGATTATAAAAAGAATTTTCCATTCTCTCGAAAACAGAAACAAGTCTTAAATTGTATTTCATAAGAGTTTGCATACTAACCTCCATTAAACTATATGGCGGTTAAAAGCAAAAATTATTCCATTAGTTAAAAAAAGCTAAGAGAAAGAGTCCAAAAATGATTCTATAAACACCAAAGGCTACAAAAGTAAACTTTTCTAAAAATACTAAAAAGAGTTTAATAGTAAAAAAAGCCACAACAAATGAAACAACAAACCCAACCCCTAATGCGACTAAATTAGCACCACTAAATTCATGATAGTGTTTGAGTAAATCATAGGCAGTCACTGCGCTCATAACAGGAAATGCAAGTAAAAAACTAAACTCAGCACTCGCTTTTCTACTGAGTCCAACAAGTAAAGCCCCTATGATAGTAGAGCCTGCTCTACTTGTTCCAGGAACAAGTGCAAAAACTTGTGCAACACCAATAAAAATGGATTGTTTAAAGCTTATTTTTTCTACATCCTCAATAAGTTCTCTCTCTCTTGGTATAAAAAACTTCTCTACGAGCAAAAAGATAATTCCACCGATTATAAACATAATGGCTACGATTTGAATGCTAAAAAGTTCTTTTATTTGGTGAGAAAAGATAAACCCAACTGCTCCAATTGGTAAAAAGGCTAAAAATACTTTACTCCAAAGATCTATTTTTTTGAGAGTAAATTTATCTTTATAGTTAAAAAAAACAGCAAGAATTGCCGCAAATTGTATAATGACTTCATAAGCTTTTGTCACACTGTTTTGGTCAATACCCAAAAAGTGGCTAGCCACTATTAGGTGACCTGTGGATGAAATAGGTAAAAATTCTGTAAAACCTTCGATTATTCCTAAGATAATTGAGTCAAAAATTGTCATAGACACTCCTCTGTTTGAAGGTGGGATTTTAACATATAAAGAGAGGATTTAAGTTTTTTGGATATAATTCTGGCTTTTAAAATATATTAATATCGCAGGAATATTTATGTTACTTTTCACCCCTGGTCCTACCCCCGTACCGCAAAATGTTCGTAATGCAATGGCTGATGAGACTATGCACCATCGTACTCCAGAATTTGAAGCAATTTTTGAGAAAACAAGAAAGCATCTTTTTAATCTTTTTGGAACTGATGAGGTCATTATGCTTGCATCGAGTGGAACAGGTGCTATGGAGAGTGCAGTAACAAACCTTTGTCACAACACACTTTTAAATGTAAACTCTGGAAAATTTGGTGAGAGATTTGGCAAAATTGCTCTTGCCCATGGACTTGGGTCTGTGGAAATTAAAAATGAGTGGGACACAGCTGTAAGCGTTGAAGCTGTTGTCGAAGCTATTAAAAACAATAGCGACATTGATGCAATCGCGGTACAAATTAGTGAATCTGCAGGTGGACTTCGTCATCCTGTTGAAGCACTTGCAAAGGCTATAAAAGAGATTAACCCAAACATCATGATAATCGCTGATGGCATCACTGCTGTGGGTGTTGAGAAAATAGATGTAACAAATATTGACTGCTTAATCGCAGGAAGTCAAAAAGCACTCATGCTCCCTCCAGGTCTTGCTATATTAGGTCTTAGTAATGCTGCAATTGAGAAAATCGGTAGCGGAAAAGGTTACTACTTCAATCTAGCAACAGAGATAAAAAATCAAAGAAAAAACACAACTGCATGGACTGCGGCTACAACGTTAACGATAGGGCTTTTAGAGATTTTAGAGACTATTGAAAAAGATGGTGGACTAGAGAAGCTTTATAAAGATACTGAAACTAGAGCGCAAGCTGTAAACAGTGCTTTGGTCGCAATTGGCTTGCATATTTACCCAAAAACTCCTGCTCAATCTATGACTACAGTGGATGATGAAGATGCTTCAAAAATCAGAAAAATTCTTGAAAAAGAGTTCAGTGTAAATGTAGCAGGCGGGCAAGACCATTTAAACGGTAAAATTTTCCGTATAAACCAAATGGGTTTAATTCCAAACTACGAGATGGCTTGGGTTGTAAATGCGGTTGAGTTGGCACTAAGTAGACTTGGAAGAAGAGTATACGATGGAACAGCAAACAGAATCTTTAACGAGATAACTTTCAATAAAGAAGCATAATGTTACTTGAACAAACGCTTTCACATAATCTAGTAAAGGCTGGTATATAAATGATACTTGAACATGAAATTCCAAATGGAACAAAACTTTATTTTGGTGAGAGCGCTAAGAAAAAGAGAGAAATAGAACAAGTAGCAAGTGATGTTTTATATAAAAATGGATTTGAAGAGATTGTAACTCCATTTTTCTCTTACCATCAACATGAGAGTATCGCGGATACGAAAGAGCTGATTCGTGTCAATGATGAAACAAATCACAACATCTCATTGAGAGCAGATTCTACTATAGATGTAGTGAGAATTATTGAGAAAAGATTAGGGCGCAATACAGAGCATAAAAAATGGTTCTATATCCAACCCGTTTTTCGTTATCCTACAGAAGAGCAGTATCAGGTAGGTGTTGAATATATGGGAGAGAAAAAACTCTCTAAAGTTCTCAATTTATCTGTAGAAATTTTAGATAAGCTAGAGTTGAAGCCACTAACTCAAATATCTAACATGAAAATTCCTAAGATATTGGCTAAAATGTTTAAAGAACTGACTTTAGAAGATTTCCGCCAAGTAAATATAGAGAAATTTTTAAATCTCAATGTGGATTGGTTAGAGAAGCTTGTCTATCTGCAGTATGCTGAGCAGATAGATGAACTCCTTCAAATCGCTCCTAAAGAGATACAAGAAGAGTTGATTAAGATGAAAGAACTCTCAGAAGAGTTGGCATGTGGAAATAGTGTTTTAGCACCACTTTATTATGCTGAAATGCTCTATTATGATGAACTATTTTTTAGAACGATTTCAGGAAATGAGGTCTTAGTAAGTGGCGGAAGATATAAAAATGACAAATTAACTTCTATTGGATTTGCAATCTATGTGGATGTATTATGCGAAACATTAACAAAATAATTAAGTATACAAGAGGGAATTTATGAAAGCAGATTTAATAGTTGGTATCCAGTGGGGCGATGAAGGAAAAGGTAAAATAGTTGATAAACTAGCACAAGAGTATGACATGGTTTGTAGAAGCCAAGGTGGGCATAATGCTGGTCATACTATCTGGGTTGATGGCGTAAAGTTTGCGCTTCATCTTATCCCTTCAGGTGTCTTAAATCCTAAAGCGATTAATATCGTAGGAAATGGTGTTGTTTTATCACCTGAATCAATCATCAAAGAGATGCTTCAGTTTGAGGGTTTAGAAGGTCGTCTATTTATCTCAGATAAAGCACACCTAAACCTTTCATACCATGCCCTTATCGACCAAGCAAAAGAGCGATTAAAAGGTGACAAAGCAATCGGTACAACGGGTAAAGGAATCGGACCTGCTTACTCAGATAAAATTAATCGTGTTGGTTTTAGAGTTGGTGAGCTTTTAAATCCTACAAAACTCTGTGCATCTATCATTGAGTATTTTGAAGAGAATCGTGCTATTTTTGATATATATGATATAGCTACTCCTATAAAAGCTGAATTACTTGCTGAACTAGAGGGATACAATGCTAAGCTTGCTCCATTTATTGCAGATACTACACAAATGGTTTGGAATGCACTTGATGCGAATAAGAAAATTCTTTTAGAGGGTGCACAAGGAACGATGCTTGACATTGACCATGGAACATATCCGTATGTTACTTCATCGGCAACTGTTAGTGCAGGTGCTTGCACAGGACTTGGTATCAACCCTAAAAATATTGGTAAAGTAACTGGAATAGTAAAAGCATACTGCACTCGTGTTGGAAATGGACCATTTCCTAGTGAAGATTTAGGTGTAGCTGGAGCTAGACTTGGTAAGCAAGGGCATGAGTTTGGAACAACAACAGGACGCGCAAGAAGATGTGGTTGGTTTGACGCGATTGCTACAAAATATGCAAGTCGCTTAAACGGCTGTGATGAGTTGGCACTTATGAAACTTGATGTTCTTGATGGTTTTGATGAAGTGAAAGTTTGTATAGCTTATGAGCTTAATGGAAAAGAGATTGATTATTTACCAGCTGATTTAGAGAGTGTGAAACCAATTTATAAGTCATTTAAAGGCTGGGATAAATCAGTAGGTGCGAGAACTCTTGAAGAGCTTCCAGCAGAAGCAAGAGCTTATATATTAGAGATAGAAAAAATTACAAAAACAAAAGTTGGTATAATTTCTACATCACCAGAAAGAGAAGACACAATAATTTTATAGGATATGTATAATGAAAACTCGTTTTAGCTCATTAGTTACTTTGAAAAAAAGCACTATGGATAAGAGTGAACGAGTTGTACAAAAAGCAAATGCTGATTTAAACAGTGCCACTCAGGCACTTGAATTGTCCTATGACTCACTTCAAGACATCGACTCTCCACAAAGCGGCACTATGTCCGATATGCTTGTCAGTAGAACTCTTCTCTCTTATCAAAGAGGGACTATTGAGCATAACAAAGCTTGGGTCGAATTTTCCAAAAATCAACTGTTACAAGCTAAAAAACAATTAAAAGCTGATATGATTGAGCATGAAAAGTTTAAGTATCTAGAATTTGAAGAGATAAAAAAAGCACTTAAAATAAAAGCAATACAAGAAGCAAAAGATTTAGATGAAATCGCGCTGATGACACATGTAAGAAAAAGTAGTTAAAAAGGTTGCCCATGAAAATTTTAGTTCTGTTTTTTTTAGTAATATCCTCTCTCTTCTCTCTTCAAACAAGTGATAAGCTTTTTGAGTGTACAGAGATTTTTAAAGAGAGAAAGAGTGAACTTTTAGTGGAACTTGAGCGCATAGATGAGCAAAAACAAGCGTTGGATGCTCTTAAAAGTGCTACAGAAGAGTTACTTAAAAAGAAAGAGACTAAAGTTTCTCAACAAGAAGAAGTTGTAAGTGCCAAACTAGCAGAGATTACTCAAAAAGAGGAATCAGTCAAAAAAATGCTAAAAATGAATGAAGATATTTTAAAAGAGATAAAAGATATAAAGATGAATAGTATCTCTCAAACATTTTCAAAGATGAAAGCGGCTGCAGCAGCACAAATTCTCTCTGACATGGATGCAAAAGAGGCAGCATCTATTCTCAGTTCACTTAAGCCAAAAACAGTTGGTCAGATTTTAACAAAAATGGATGCAAAAAAAGCGTCAGAATTAACAACAATTTTGAGTGAGTAGTTTTCACCCCTGTATAGGAGTGCCACATGCAAGCATGTGGAGAGTAAAAGATTTTACTTATTTAGTGCCACATTTCATCTTAGCACCCATTTTACAGTCACAAGCTTTTGAAGGGTCTTGCTTCGCCGCGCATTGTTTATGGTTACATGATTCAGCTTTACAGTTGCATCCATTCATATTTTTTTGTGGCGTTGGGCAACTCTTCATTGCCGATCCACACTGCCCAGCTTCGCATTTCATCTTAGCACCCATTTTACAGTCGCAAGCTTTTGAAGGGTCTTTCTTTGCCGCACATTGTGTATGCTTACATGATTCAGCTTTACAATTACATCCATTTATGTTTTTTAGTGCAGGCGCGCTACTATTCATTGCCGCACCACATTTCCCAGCTCCACATTTCATCTCAGATGCATTGAGTGAGGAGGCACCTATAAACATCATTACTGCTACTAAAAGAGCCGATAGTGTTAATTTTTTCATCTTATTCCTTAAAATTTAGTTACTGTATTATAGGATAAAAAGATAAGTTTAGTATAAATAAAATTATTTTGTAGATTCTTTTAAACAGAACGAACTCCTATAATCATATCTTTACTTTAGTTATTGTAGAATAAGAAAATTTATTTTAAATAAGTAGGGTCAAACATGAAAATATCTCTAAAAACTATACCTCATATATCTAATAAAATAGCAATTAATTTAAACCTAAGTGGTGCTGTTACAATGACTAAAGGGCTCGAAGCTGTAGCACATGAAGCAGAAAAGATATTGATTGACAACGTAAAAAAAGAGATGGCTCTCGAAGAAAAAGCACATGAAATATGTGATGCCAATGAAGAAGAGATAGACTTTATGTTAGCAGATGAGAGACAGCTTTTCTTTATGATTAAAAAGAAGCTGGCTCCAGAGTATGATGTAATCCTCAACTATGAAGATAGATTTTCAGATATATCACATAAAATTTTAGATGAACTTTATGAAGAAGACCTTATTCATTTTGATGTAACAGAAAATAGAATTAAAAATATTATTTATAATGCAATTACATCCTTTTTGGCAGACTCTTCTGAAATAGAGGATTTAGTAATGGACAAGATAAGATCTTACAAAAAAAGATATATACCTGGAACAGATGAGTTTGAAATTCTACATGAAAAAATCTATAGAGAGGAACTAAACAAAAGAGGAATGGAGTAGTGGAGTCAAAAATGAAAAAGATTTGGATATACCTAGAAAATGGAACATTTTTAGAAGCAAATAGTTTTGGGGCAGATGATACATGTGTTGGAGAGATAGTTTTTAATACTTCCCTTAGTGGATATCAAGAAATCATGTCAGACCCATCTTATGCTGGACAATTCGTTACATTTACAATGCCTGAGATTGGAAATGTAGGCGTAAATGAACAAGATATGGAAAGCTCAAAGGCACATGCAAAAGGTATGATTGTTAGAAAATATCAAGATAGATACTCAAATTTTAGAGCAGAAGAGTCTTTAAAAAGCTTTTTAATTAAAAATAATATTATAGGTATTTGTGACATTGATACAAGATTTTTAACAAAAATGATACGAGCAGAGGGAGCAATGATGATGGTTGCTTCTACAAAAACAAGTGATAAAGAAGAGCTGAAAAAGATTTTAGAAAATTCTCCTCGCATAGAAGATGTAAATTACATTGAAGAAGTGAGTACAAAGGAAGCTTATATGCATACTTCTTCTACTTACTCGAATCGTGAATTCAAATATGATGATGCACCAGTTTGCCAAGCGAACATTGCCGTAATTGACTTTGGTGTAAAAAGAAATATTTTAAATGAGATTGTGAGTGCGAATATAGGCGTTGAAGTTATTCCAAATGATTTTAGTGCAGAGGATTTAATCTCAAAATATAATAATAAAACTATTGATGGAGTCTTTTTGTCAAATGGTCCAGGGGATCCTTTGATGTTAAAAAAAGAGCAAGAACAAATTAAAAAGCTTATTGCTGCAAAAATACCGATGTTCGGAATCTGTTTAGGGCATCAATTATTATCAATTTCTCATGGGTATGATACGTATAAACTTAAGTTCGGGCATCATGGTGGCAATCATCCAGTGAAAAATGTAAAAACTGGTCTAGTTGAGATAACAGCGCAAAATCACAATTATAATGTTCCTGATAATATTATAGAGATAGCAGAAGTGACACATTTAAATCTTTTTGACAATACAATTGAAGGTTTAAAATATAACGATTCACCAATTTTTTCAGTACAACATCACCCAGAGTCAAGCCCTGGACCAAAAGAGAGCAGATATATTTTTAACGAATTCCTCTCCCTCATAAAAAGATAATCAACTCTTTGATTATCTTTTAAATCCCCCAAAGTACAATATTAAACTCCCTCAAAAACCTAAAAGTAAACATAAAGATAACGAATTTTGAAATTTATAAGAAAAGAGTGACTCCTTAAGATAATTTAAACAATTCTGTGGCTATCATAAGCATGTTAATTAGTCTAATAAATTTATATTAAATTAATTAGGGGTAATTATTTAAAACTTTAAGGAGGCTATATATGGAGAATCGTCCATTAGAGTACGACTATACAGTTGCAAAGATGTTCATGTTTGCAACAATCGCGTTAGGGATTGTTGGCATGCTTGTCGGTGTAATTTTAGCATTTGAGCTCGCTTTTCCAGGGGTTAATACAATCTTAGGAAGTGGTGTTGCTGAATATACTAACTTTAGTCGTCTTCGTCCATTGCATACGGATGCAATAATATTTGGGTTTACACTAAGTGGTATTTTTGCTACTTGGTATTATGTTGGTCAACGTGTGCTAAAAGTATCAATGGCAGAGTCAGGTCTGTTGATGTTTTTAGGTAAATTACACTTTTGGTTATATTTAGTGATCGTTGCATCAGTAGTTGTGACATTGCTAGCAGGTATTACTACTTCAAAAGAGTATGCTGAATTTGAATGGCCAATCGATATAGCTGTTGTTATTGTATGGGTTGTGTGGGGAATGAGTATATTTGGACTTATCGGTATTCGCCGTGAGAAGTCATTATACATTTCTATGTGGTACTATATCGCTACTTTCCTAGGTATAGCTATGCTATATGTATTTAACAATATGGAAATTCCAACTATACTTGGTACAAACGGTATTGGTGAATCAGGTTTTGGTGATTGGTGGCATTCAGTTTCAATGTATGCAGGTGCTAATGATGCAATGGTTCAATGGTGGTATGGTCATAATGCAGTTGCATTTGGTCTAACTGTTCCTATTGTTGCTATGATTTATTACTTCTTACCAAAAGAGTCTGGTCAAGCTATCTACTCATATAAACTTTCTTTATTGTCTTTCTGGGGATTGATGTTTGTTTATATTTGGGCTGGTGGACATCACTTAATTTACTCAACTATTCCTGATTGGGTTCAAACAATGGCTTCTGTATTCTCAGTTATCTTGATACTCCCATCTTGGGGTTCAGCTATCAATATGCTTTTGACTATGAAGGGTGAGTGGCAACAAGTAGCATCATCTCCATTAATTAAGTTCATGGTTCTTGGTTCTACATTCTATATGTTCTCAACATTAGAAGGTCCTATTCAAGCTATTAAATCTGTTAATGCGATTGCACACTTTACTGACTGGATTGTTGGTCATGTTCATGATGGAACTCTTGGTTGGGTTGGATTTATGATTATGGCATCTCTTTTCCATATGGCTCCTCGTGTATTCAAACGTGAGATTTATTCTAAATCTTTAATGGCTACTCAGTTTTGGATTCAAACATTAGGTGTTGTTTTATACTTCACTTCTATGTGGATTGCTGGTATTACTCAAGGTATGATGTGGCGTGCTCACGATGAATTTGGTAACTTGGCTTACTCATTTATCGATACGGTTACAGTTCTTCACCCTTACTACACTATTCGTGCAGTTGGTGGTACTTTATACTTAGTTGGTTTCTTATTGTTTTCATATAACATTTATAAAACTATGTCTGCTCGTCCTGTTGAAGAGTCTGAGCTACAAAATGCTTCGCCTATGGGCGCATAAAGAAAAGGGGATTAATTATGTTTCATTGGTTAGAAAAACATCCGTTCTTTTTTGCGGTAGGTGTATTTTTAGTGATTTCATTTGCAGGTTTGATTGAAGTAGTTCCAAGTTTTGCAGATAAGTCTCGTCCTGTTATAGGCACAAAACCATACTCTACATTAGAGTTAGCTGGTCGTCATGTTTATATCAAAAATAGTTGTAATGCTTGTCACTCACAACTAATTCGTCCATTTAAATCAGAAACTGATCGTTATGGCCACTACTCTTTAAGTGGTGAATATGCGTATGACCGCCCTTTCCTTTGGGGTTCAAAAAGAACTGGTCCAGATTTACATAGAGTTGGTAATTATAGAACTACTGACTGGCATGAAAATCACATGTTGAATCCTCCATCAGTAGTTGCTGGTTCAATTATGCCTGCATATCCATGGATGTTTACGAATAAAGCGAATGTTGATACTGCTTATGCAGAACAATTAACAATAGCTCAGTTCTTTTCTGTTCCATATAACAAAGCAGTTCCTATGAAAGATGGTTCAACTAAAGTCGTTAAAATGGGAAGTACACTTGCAGATGCACATGCATTAGCGTTGGCTGAAGCAAAGGTAATTGCGGCAGATATGAAAAATCAAGATGTTAAAGATGCAGTAGCAGCAGGAAATATTCCTGAGATTGTAGCACTTATAGCATACTTGAATAGTCTTAAATAGTAGGATTTTGTAGTGGGTATTGCTGAATTACAAGGTTATGGCTATGTTGCACTGACTTCTTTATTGGTACTAATATTGTATGGATATATATACCATCTATACACAAAAAAGAGAGATTCAGATGGTCATGATTACGAAGAATATAGCAATATGGCACTAAGAGATGATATAGATGATGCTCCAGTATCAGCTATATCTGATGATAAAGAGAAATAGGAGAGATATATGAATAAGCTTTATCTTGCGGGGATTATTGCTGCTTCTTTGTTATTACTAGGGACATATTTGTCTGTAGGAACGTCAGAGGGTGGATTAAATGGTGATATAGTTAACCAACTTGCAGTTTTAGGTGCAGTATTTATTGTACTTATCGCAATATTTGTTGTTGTTAAATATGTTCGTCAAATGCAGACTGATACAGCTGATGGTAAATTAGCTGATGAAAGTTGGGATGGTATCGGTGAGTATAAAAATGAGTTGCCTATGGGTTGGGCAGTTGCATTCTTTTCACTTATGGTTTGGGGCTCGTGGTATATGACTTTGGGTTATCCAGTTAATGCATACTCTCAAATCGGTGAGTATAATGAAGATACAGTTGCACACAACGAAAAGTTTGCAACAAAATATAGTGACATTTCAGGTGATAGACTCATCGAAATGGGAGAATCTGTTTTCCTTGCAGAGTGTAAGGTGTGTCACGGAATCAATGCAGATGGTATTGATGGAAAAGCTGCGAATCTTAATAAAAGAATTTCAGTTGAATCTGTGAAACATCAGGTTTTAAATGGTTCAAACAACTTCCTTCTTGGTTCAGAGATGGCTATGCCAGATCGTAACGGTTTATTTAATATGAACAGTGGTGAACTTATCAGTGATGCTGAGATAGATGCTGTATCAGCTTACGTTGCAAACGGCATGAGTGGTGCTGGCGCTGATGTATTTGCAGGTGCTTGTGCTTCTTGTCACGGTGATGATGGTAAAGGTATGGAGTTTGTAGCACCAAATATTGTTGCTTTTACACCTGAATTGGTTGCCAATGTTGTAACTTATGGTAAAAAAGGTGCAATTGGTCGTATGCCTAATTTAGGTGATAGATTGAATGCTAAGCAAAAAGAAGCAGTTGGTGCTTACATCACTAGCTTAAGTAAATAAGGAGATTAACATGAATGAAAATAGAAATGTTTTTGCTCTTGATGGCATAACTGGTATATTGATTGCAACTGCTTTACTTCTAAGTATTTTAGCTTTTTTAACAGTTAATGGACTTAGTGCACAGAGTGCTAACGCAACAAACTTTTACGAGATTAAAGATGAGCAATCAATTAAAATGTTTGATACAGAGAGTCGTAATAAGCATTTGTTTGATGTAAAGATGGGGGAGTAAGAGATGGATAAATTAATTTCATGGGGCCTAGTAATCATGGCAGCTTACACTTTATTTGTGGCAGTAACGCCTAATCACCTTTGTATTGGTTAGGAAGATTTCTTTGAAATTTTCAAGAGGGCTTGCGGCCCTCATCCTCACACTATTTCTTCAAACAACATTAGTAGCAGAATATTTATATAAAGATGAAGTGATATTTAATCCTCAGTTTTCGCAAGATGTGGAGACATTGGGTAAAGAGCTATATGAAAAGACTGGAATATCTTTACGACTCGTAATGATAAAAGAGTTAGCTGATAAGCAGAGTATAGTTGATTATGAAAAAGAGTTGATGAAAGAGTTCAGTGAACCAACTATTTTACTAACATTTTCAGAGTTCAATTCAAAAGTTGATATATTAGCATCTTCAGCATCCTTGTATAAGTTTTTTGACAAAAGACAGGTTTTAAGCCCTGTGGCTTCTCCTGTGCAAGCCTTAATGATGGCAATCTTTTATACTGATAGTTTTAAAGGGTTTAAAGAGACTGTGACAAATTATGGTGGAACAATTATCCCTTTACTTGCGGGTAAAGCAAAACCAGGTGAAGTTCTTGGAAAGTATTCTGCTTCCATGTTTAATGGCTATGCAGATATAGCAGAACAGATTGCAGATAGTAAAAATGTTAAGCTTGAAAATGCAGTTGGAAGTGTGAATCAGATTGCTATATTTGTAATAAAAGTCATATTTTATGGTATTGTTCTTATAGGTATATATATGTATATTAAAAGAAAATTATTTATAAGAAGGAAAAATCTTGAACTTGAGTAGTGGAAAAATATGGCCTTATGCTATAGGGATATCAACAATTTTAGTCTTTAGTGCATGTATAGCAACGATTGTTGTTGCAAATACATTGCCAGTAGAGAAGAGTGACACATACATGATGGGGTATCATGAAGCTGATAAAAAAGCAAATGATTTAATTGAAGCTCAAATCAGCTTTGACAAAGAGTATAAGCTTGAAAACCTCTCAAAACCTCTAAGTGCAGAGAACTGTGAATTAAAGTACAGAGTTACAGATAAACAATCTAACCCAGTAAACAATGCTGAAGTAGTTGTAGTGATTACAAGACCAAACAGCCATAAATATGATCAGACACTTAAAAATCCAACTGTTGAGAATGGTGTTTACTCTTTTTCTTCAGTAAAGCTTCAAACAGAAGGAAGATGGGACATTATGGCTCAAATAAAAGTAGCTGACAATCAAAGATACTATAACTTTAAAGCAGATACAAGGACTAAAAAAGTCACTGAATATTAAAGTCAATGAATGAATTAACAATCGTTTTGCCATCCGCTCGTGCCATAAGGCATGAGCAGCTTCAAATAAAAACAGCCACACTCTTTTTACCAAACTACATGACAATGTCCGATTTTATCTCCAAACTATGCGTAGTTCAAGATTTTAAAATCCCAGATGAAGACAGCAGGGTTTTACTGCTACTAGAAGCATCTGATTTTAATGCATTTTCAAAACTTCAAATCCAAAGAAACTTTTTCACATTTACAAAAAATTCTACTTATATTTTTAAATTTTTTGAAGAGCTAAGTGCTGAAATGTACGACATAAATAAACTTGATGCTTCTGACATATATGCAGAGTATGAAGAGCATATAGCGATACTCCAAGAGCTATATAAAAGATATGAAGCACTTTGTAGCGAGAGAAAAATCCTTGATAGAATTTTCTTGCCGAAACTATATAAGTTCAATGCGGAGTTCGCAAAAATAAACAGAGATATTGAGATTCACATTGAGGGTCATTTAACAAATTTTGAGTTAGAACTCCTAGAGAAGTGTTGTGAATACAGCAACGTAAATCTTCTTCTAAACACTTCGGCATTTAACACTAAAATGCAGAGCAGATTTTTAACTCTCGGCATAGAGTTAGAGAAAAATTTCAGATATAAAATAGCACTCAACACTAAAACAATACTAGACCAAACAGAGATACTCAGCAACAAAAACATACAGTGTGAATCCTTTAGTGAGTCTATACTCCAAGTCCCGTTTATACAAAAAAAAGTGTATGACTTTATGCAAAAAGGGTTCAGAGCTGAAAATATAGCAGTTATACTTCCAGATGAAAAGATGGCAGAAGTCCTAAAAATATTTGATGAAAAGTCAAACTTCAACTTTGCTATGGGTGAGTCATTCACTAAAACAAAAATTTATGAAAAACTCAGTTCCACATGCCAAGCTATCGAGCAGGATTCCAAAGAGAATGAAGCGAGGTTGGAGCGGGTTGGTGAAGAACTTTATACGCAACTTTTCGGCATCTACTATAAAAAAAGCTCAGAGGTAGATTTTTTAGATTTTTTAAGCACGCACAAAGAGTCTATCGGTGCGAAAGCAGAACTAAAAATCTTTGAAGAGGAGATTTACCGTTTTAAAAATATTTTGCCTCACATGAGCGAAATGAGTGTGAAGTCGCTTATGTCTGTTTTTCTTCAAAGGCTCTCCTCTCGTTCTCTTGATGACATTCGAGGTGGAAAGATAACTGTTATGGGTGTGCTTGAAACCAGAGCGGTTGAGTTTGATGGGGTGATAATAGTCGATTTTAGCGACGCAAATGTTCCAAAACGAAGTGACAAAGATATGTTCTTAAACACACAGATAAGAGAGATAGCATCTCTGCCGACAATGAGTGACAGAGAAAACCTGCAAAAACACTACTACAACATGCTTATTAACCGCTCAAAAGAGGTAGCCATCTCTTATGTCAAGTCAAGTGAAAGTAGTGCTTCTCGCTTCTTAAAACAGCTCAACATAAAAGAGTCCAATCCACATGCCGAAATAGATTACGCAAATATACTTTTTGAGAGAAAATTTCCACATGCCAAGAGTGACGAGAAGATAGTTGCTGCATATGATTTTAGAGATAAAAAACTCTCCGCTACAAAACTCAAAACGTTTTTGACCTGCAAAAGAAAATTTTACTACAAATACATAGAGCAGATAAGAGAGCATGAAATTCCAAAAGATATGCCCAAAGAGTGGGAAATAGGAACAACTGTTCACTTGGCACTTAAAGAGCTTTATGAGAAGAAAAACAGCTACACAAGTGTCGATGAACTTAAAAGAGATTTGCACAAAGAATTTGACGCGGCATGTGGAAAAAGCGAGCTAGATAAATATCTCATCGCCCTGCAAAAAAGAAGAATGGAGACATTTTGCCAAAATGAGGTACAGAGATTTAGAGACTCTTGGCATGTGGAACTTTGCGAGAAAGAACTCACATGCGAATTTGCAGGAGTAACACTCAGCGGTGTGCTTGACAGAGTAGACAAACGAGGCGATGAGCTTTTTGTGCTTGACTACAAAACAGGCAACTATCCGATTTATACAGAGAAAAATTTTACCGAAGCAACCGACTTTCAACTAGAGTTTTACTACCTCCTCGCACAACAACTTGGCAAGGTCTTGGCATGTGGATATTACGATTTAAAAGAGTCAAAAATAGTTCATGAAGTTTTTTTAGAAGAGAAACTCGCGGTGCTAGAGTCCAACATAAAAGACATCTTACTCCATGAAACGCACGAGTTTGACAAGTGTGAAGATTTGAAGAACTGCCAGTTTTGTGAGTATAAAATTATGTGTGGGAGAGAGTAAATTTTACAAAATAATTGCAATTTGTCATATTCTTTTCTCTAAACAACATTAACTACTACAATAAAATGAACTAATTATAATAGTGCATCTAAGCTTGACAAAAATAACCTATTTGGTTAATGTTTGAGTAGCAGAAGGAAGTTTAATAGAGAAGAGAGTAGCTCATTACAATCTGCAATCTATAAAAGATTTCATAAGTGGCGGTAAATATTTTATCACTAGAACGGCAAGAGTTGATTATGTTAACTTGGGTTTTGATGATGACGAAGTTATAGAAATAATAATGAGCTTGGTTCATCAAGACTTATATAAATCAATGACTACATACAGTGATAATAAAATTTGGCAAGATGTTTATCATAAGCGTGTAAATAATCTTGAACTTTACATTAAACTTCAAATGACTTCTGAGGCTATAGTCATATCATTTAAGGAGCGAACATGACACATTGTCCTATATGCAACGGCAGCGTTGAGTACAAGTCGGAGATGACAACTTATAGTTACAAAAATCACTCTATAAAAATTGAGCAATCAGGTGAGTATTGCACAAAATGTGGCGAAGCTTTTTTGTCCGCAAAAGATTTAAAAACTACAAAACTACAAATCGCAAATTTTAAAAGAAAAATTGACCATTTTTTAACAACCGATGAGCTAAAGCGAATAAGAAAAAAATTGCACATAAGCCAACAAGATGCGTCAGAAATTTTTGGCGGCGGCATAAGAGCATTTCACAAATACGAAACAGCAGAAGTAACCCAAAGCAAGCCTTTAGATATTCTTCTAAGATTGATTGATGAGAATAAAATATCGTTTGATGATGTAAAGAGTATTGCAGTTTGAAATATTTTTGTAGTTTAGTATGAGATTATGTTACTATTTTGCCCTAAGGATAGAATCATGAATATTTGGAAATTTTGCACGAGATGAGCCGTAATGCAATCTATGAATATAGTGAAATTACGGATGATAAACTTAAAGAGCATATTATCAATATTCCTGAACTTCACAAATACTTCAAACTCGACTGGAATATTTTAAAATCAAGACAATACTGTGGAATCCTCAACTTCGGTGAAAAAGATTTTTATCTACTTCCGAAAATAAGTAAAAAAGAGAACGATGAAGAGCAAAACTTAAACACTTTTATCTACATGCTGATGTACGCTTATGACATCAAACTGCAAAACGAAGATATTTCCACATGCCAAAACGAGAGCCACAATATTTTAGAAGTTTTCATCCAACTCTTTGCAAAAAAGCTATTTCAAGAGTTACAGTACGGAATCTACAAAGAGTACATCACTGAACAAGAAAACCTCACAACACTCCGAGGCAAATACCTTATAAATGAAAATCTAAAATACAACTTCATAAAAAACAAAATCTACTGCGAATATGATGAGTTCAGTATGAATAATGAACTCAACCAGTTTTTTCTTTTCGCCATAAAATCTTTGATGCACTTTGCTAAAGATAAACGACTCCTTTTGGCATGTGAAATTGCACTTGATGAAGTGGAGTACAAAAGTTTTGACATAAATTATGCGAGTGTACATTTTCATAGGCTCAACGCCAGATACAAAGAGAGTTTTGAGTTTGCACTTTTGCTTTTAAGCAAGTCTATTCCGCTCTTTGCAAAAGATAAAAAAAGTTTTGCTTTTTTGTTCGATATGAATGAGTTGTTTGAGAAGTTTATCGGGCGGATTTTTAAAGAGTTAGACCCAAGTACAAAACTGCAAAATCAGAAAAACTTTGGCAACTTACAGTTAAAACCAGACATAATAACGACAAACATGATAATAGACACAAAGTATAAAATTATGCTAGGGACTGTAAATAATTCTGTGTCAATTTGGTAAAATTAACACACAGAAGGAAATACAGATGAAAATAGAAATAGACGTTGCGGATTTTGCAGAAAAGATAAAATCAGGCAAAGGCTTGTCAGGCAAA
>Ga0210006_1001047_pt1 | contig 19665 bp, 17 predicted proteins | sample CryGey02umfilter_2_FD_185452 | JGI IMG/M metagenome (GOLD analysis project Ga0210006, IMG submission 185452) | Groundwater microbial communities from aquifer in Utah, USA - Crystal Geyser 4/10/14 0.2 um filter (SPAdes) (version 3) | ecosystem: Environmental > Aquatic > Deep subsurface >... | reverse complement strand
TTACCATACTTTCGGTATTGTCTGCAAATTGTTTTCTTTAGGTTGGCTAATCAGTGATTTCTGTGGATAAATCTGCTTGGCACGCACTATTAAACGATTCTGCGCCGTCCCAATCGGCACACAAGTCATTAATGAAATAACCGGATAATCAGTTTTATTAACTACCGAAACATCCGTCGGCTTAACAACCTTGATTTCCTCAACTTGATAAATATAAGGTTTGTTTTGGTATTTGAGATAGATAGCATCGCCATTTTTTACCTCTGGTAATAATGCAAAAACTTTTTTATATTGACCTTTGTCCCACCAATAATAAGATGAATGACCGGAAACAAAAATATTGCCTATTTCTCCCGGCAATGAGCTGATGTTGAAATGAGCCAGTCCAGATTTGAGTGAATTTAAAAGTGAGGCATCATCAACTGCTACCGACCAATTGATTGGCGCCGTCAAATTTATTTTCGGAATAAAAAGCTGATTATCGGTTAAATTTATAGGGAATCGATAAATTTTTTTAGTAACTCCGCTCTCATCCGTTATATTTTCCGTTATATTTGTTGAAATATCTGAGATTTCATTTTGAGAATTCGCAGAAGGAAAAACTAACGAACTATTAACTAATTCAGTGCCACGAATTTTGTACTTCAACTTAACAATCCAGGTTGGAAGAGTTATTAACAAATAAAACAAACTCGCAAAAAGAATAAATGTTAATAGAACAAGAACTATTTTTTTCATTTTATACTTGTTGAATTGGCGCAATTTTTTTCTTTCTGAATATCAACCAAGTCAAAATTCCAGACAGTAACATTGAAACAAGCAAATTAACCAATAATACGCCACCGGTCGATACAAGCTTTAGAAATGGTATATCTGTACCGGGTGTTTTTGGATTGGTTGGAGTAATGGTTGGTTCGGTTGTAGTGGTCGCACCAATGTTTGTTGTCGTTGTTACCCCATCGGAAGTTGTGGTTGTAGTTACCAACGGTGTAGTTAGCTCGGTAAAATAAATATCTAAACTTTCGATCCCAGGAACATAATATGGATCTTCGCTGTATAGTGCGCTTTGAACTCGCATAAATTGACTACCATCGGCAATATCATCAGCTGGATTAATTTCCACAATTCGATTTTCACCAATTGGTTTTTCAAAATTGCCCCATTTGGCTAGATCCCAATTCAAATTGTCTGATGTCCCGGAAAAACGGTATTTTGCATATGAAGTATTACTCGTATAGGTTGGATCAATAATAGTTAAATAAACATTGTCTAAATAAAAATCAACTAAACCTTGAACACCACCAACTACAACCATATTATAATTATTTCTTTCAATATCTCGAGTCGAAATTGGTAAAACGACATGTTGAATCTGTTCACTTGGGCTAATGGCATTGGAAAGTTTTATTTTAGTTTTAATATCACTCGAATTTGCTACCCCAGCGACTACTTTTCCTCGCACCACTTTAATGTCAGCGTTAAGCTCAAAACTAAAATTAGCGAACTTGGAATAATTTTCAGTAAAGTTATCCCCAAGTGTTTGATAAATAAAATCAACTAAAAACGAGCTAGTTGTACTAATAACATTGATTCCTTGAAAATGCATACTTCTCACGCCATCGCTTACACCTTGAACTACACCATTTGAATCTGGCGTTTCGTTAATTTTAATTCTCGGTTGGTTGATTGAATCACCAGTAAATATGGAACTTTGAGCCTTGACTTTATCAAATAGAAAGCTAGTCGTGCCCGGGATTGGTGGCGGAGCGGGCGGACCTTCATCGCCCTGTGGAGTAACTGCCGTTGTACTTGTTGTTGTGTTTGGGTTGGTTGGTGGTGGAGGAGGTGGGGGCGGACCGCCGGGAGTTGTTGTAGTAGTGGTTGATTGACCACCGGGTGGAGGAGGAGGTACATCAAAATTTGTCGTTGCCGTTTTCCAATAAGCGACTTTATCTGAGATGCTGGTCAATTTTGTTTCAAAACTTTGATTAGATGGATAATAAAAATATTTTTCTTTCGGAATAATTTTTGTAAATTGGTTAATGTTGCTACCCCCAATTGAAATAGTCGATAGACTACTCGCCACTGGTCGATAGAGTTGAGCAGAATAGAGATCAATATTAAAGGCTTGACTGACTAAACCGATGATTACTCGATTCGGTTTTTGATCTAAATCACGCCAGGTAACACTGACAGTTTGAGCTGTTTCCGAAGCTTCGAGCGTTTCGGAATAAACCGTATTTGTATCTGAAGCTAAGCCAACGATTGCTTTACCTGAATTAACTTTCAACTTTACCGTCAGACCATATTGAGTGCTGTTTTCTGTGTCAGTAAATTTTTGATTAAGGGAGGCAGATTCATTGAAATCGTTTGGAAAACTATTGGAAATAAAAGTGCCATCAACAACAATTATCGAATTCTTACACGAATTAGGAGAAGTCCCATTAGTAATATTTAATTTACCAAATTTATTTGCGTTGACCGCTGTTACGCTCTTGCCACTCATGTCGGTAATAACTTGCGCACAATTACCGCTTATCGGTTTTGCTTGCGCAATGTCATCGTAATAAATATTTTCGTTAGAATTGTAGTAATAAGTTTTATTTTTAATAAAAATAGGCGATAGAGAGTCTGCAACCTGTACATTATTTCCAATATCCAAATTCAATTTTGTTGACGAGTCGCTTTGTCCGTATGTAAATGTGTGAGTAACCTGTGAATTCAAAGGCAACAAACTCCCGCCACCCACTAAATTCAAATCCCAACTTTTACTGTCATCTACAACAATTGGCTCAGAAAAAAGTGGATTATCGAGATCTATATTAACCGGTTTTGCCATCGCAACTGAATTAGCTTGAGTTTTGACTCCACTGCTGGTTTTTAAATTCTCTTCTTTAATCGGCACATTAATATATTTTTCGCCCGGTACCACATCGGCTGATGAGGTTAATTTTCCCGAATTGGCGCTCCAAATCCCAATCGCTGTTGTGTTCAACGCCAAAACCGCTATAGCGCTTAATACTACCCGTTTTTTTAAATCATTTTTAGTCAAAACTCCTCCTTGTTAAAGGTTGCTTAAATTAATTATATATTAGTTTCTAAATAATTGTAAAGGTCTTTAATTTTTATTCTCTTTTGCCGACCGGTATCTCGTTGTCGAATGGTCACCGAATTATTTTTCTTTGTCTCACCGTCAACTGTCACGCAAAACGGAGTTCCAATTTCGTCTTGTCTCCGGTAGCGACGACCGATTGAACCTTTGTCGTCATATTCACAACTAATTTTTTCTTTCAAATCTTCAAATATCTGTTGTGCGCTTTTGTCCATTCCTTCCTTGTTGACTAACGGAAAAATCGCAACTTTAATTGGGGATAACTTTGGATTTAATTTAAGAATTATCTCACCTTTATTCAGCCGATTTTGACCGTCACTAATCTCGAACGCTTCCCACAATAGCGCAAAAAATAATCTTTCGATGCCGATCGTTGGTTCGATAACATATGGAAAATATTTTTTGTTACTTTTTTCGTCAAAAATAGTTAGATCTTTGCCCGTTTTTTGAGAGTGATTTTTGAGGTCAAAATCGGTTCGATTGGCTAAACCGGATAATTCTTTCCAGCCAAAAGGAAATTTATATTGCCAATCAACCGTCTTTTTCGAATAGTGGGCTAGATCTTTTTTCGGATGGGAAAATTTTTTGAGATTTTTTTCACTTAATCCAATATCGGTCAAAAAATTTTCCCAATCTTTTTGCCACTGATTAAAATAGTAATCGTCTTCTTCAGGATGGACAAAATATTCTATTTCGGCAATTTCGAATTCACGCAAACGAAATAAAAAATTGCCGGATGAAACCAGTTCGTTACGAAACGATTTGCCAATTTGCGCAATTCCAAACGGAATCTTTTTGCGTGTTGTCTCGAGCGTGTTTTTGAAATTGACGAACATTCCCTGCGCAGTTTCAGGTCGTAAATATTCACCGAGTTGAGTCTGAAACATTAAATTAAATTTTTTCGGTTCAGATAAATTGTCTGAGCCACAACTCACACATTTGCCTTTAAATTTCGCTTCATCGGCACGAAAACGAGTTCGGCATTTTTGACATTCTATCATTGGATCGGTAAATGATTCCAAATGACCAGAAGCTTTAAAAACATCCTCTTTAGTTAATATCGAACTTTCGACTGCTACTACATCGCTCCGTGATTCAACAAATTTTTTCCACCAAAAATCTTTAATATTTTTTTTAAATAGCGTTCCGTAATAACCAAAATCCCAAACGCCAGAAAGTCCACTATACATTTCTTGCGACTCAAACGCAAAACCTCTCCGTTTCGCCCACGAAATAAACGAATCAATATTTTTCATTAATTACATTATATAATCTAACTGCTAAATTTCAAAATTAAATACCCAATTATCCAAAACCCAAAATACCACACCTGACCGCTCCGCAACCTTCAAGGTTGCGGAGCTTGGCTTAAGTGTTATAATTAATATATGACTAATTATCGAACCCCCTTAATAAATGATTTTTACTATCATATAATTAATAGAAGTATTGCAAAATATAAAATATTTAGTAAAAAACAAGTATGCGAAAGGTTTATTAAGACTATTGATTACTATCAAACTTATCCGCAAACATTAAGCTTGTCAAAATATTTAGAAAATAAACATGAAAACCCGATTGAACCTAATATTAATTCAAATCAACAAGGAAAATTAGTTGAAATTATTGCCTATTGTCTAATGCCAACCCATTTCCATTTAATCCTAAAACAAAAAATAAATAATGGGATTTCAAACTATATGTCAATAGTAGAAAATAGTTTTACTAAGTATTTTAATATTTTAAACAAAAGAAAAGGAACACTTTGGGAAGACAATTTTAATAGAATACTTATTAAGTCTGACGAACAATTATTACATTTAACACGGTATATTCACCTAAATCCAGTTTCATCTGGATTGGTAGCTATGCCTGAATATTGGGATTTTTCCTCATATAAAGAATATTTGACTCGAAAAAATAATAAAAGTGGCATCTGCAATTTCAGAGGAATAATCAACATAAAACCGGCAGATTATATGAAATTTGTCGATGAAAGAATTGAAGAACAGAAGCAATTATCAATTATTAAATCGCAAAACGATAGAAATTATAGTAGTTAAATTATTAGAAATAAAAATATTTTCTGATTTTTTGATATTTTTTAATTACAACCAAACACAAACGTTTTATACCAGACCGCTCCGCAACCTTCAAGGTTGCGGAGCTTGGCTTAAGTTTATTTGAAAGCTTCGAGACCGGGGAGTTTTTTACCAGATAAATATTCTAATGAAGCAGAACCACCACTGAACAAATAAGTAAAGTCTTCACCCAGTCGCATTTTATTTATCTTTTCGAGTGTATCGCCACCCGCTCCAAAGGTTGAGATTGATTTTGACTTGGCTAAAAATTGGATAATCTTTTCCGTGCCTTTAGCAAACCGATAATCTTCAAATTTACCTAATGCTCCGGCAATTAAAACTGTTCTCGATTCAGAAAGATAGTCAAGATATCTCTCGATCGTCTCTTCTCCAATATCTCGAATATTTTTAATTTCACTTCTGGGTATTTTATGAATTTCAACCCTTTCTCCACTCTCTAAAATTCCATCCACCGGCAGATAGATTTTTTTATTCTGTAACCATTGTTTATTTCTGGATGCCAAAATTTGATTAGCTACCATACCACCGAGTAAAATTTTATCCGCTTTTTTAGATAGGGCTTTAATCGTTTCTGATTTATCTTCAACCTTTGCTCCACCAATGATAACCATAAAAGGTGGATACGGTTTTTTCAGCAACATATTTAATAACTCAATCTCTTTTTCAAGTTGTAAGCCAGCATAACTCGGTAAAATTTTTGACACCCCCACCACCGAAGCCTGACTGCGGTGACAAACCGACAGAGCGTCATTAACAAATACATCCATATCTTCCGCTAATTTTTTAGCTAAATTCAGACTATTTTTTTCTTCGCCAGCCAGAAAACGAATATTCTCAAAAATTTCAATGTTTTTAATATCAAAATCGACCAGTTTTTTAAATCTGGACGCAATCGGTTTTAAAGATAAATCTTTTTCAAAACCCTTACCTTTTGGTCTACCGAGATGACTAATGATTCGAATTTTGCTGACTTTTTTACTTTTAATTAAAAACTGAATTGTTTTTATCGATTGCCGGATACGAAAATCATCGATGATCCTTCCCGCTTCACTGAGTGGTACATTCCAATCTACCCTAAGAAGAACTTTTTTATTCAACAAACTAGCATTTTTAACCGATATCATCACAACCTCCGTTGGCTAGGCTACAAATTTCAACAAATTCTCTTGCCTTTAACGACGCTCTCCCAACCAACAATCCATCAATATGGCGATGGATCAAATAATTACTCGCATTTTCACTATCAACTGAGCCACCATAAAGAACTTTCAAATCGTCCGACAATTCTTCTTTAATTTTTTTTGCTACTTCGTCAACATAATCACTCTCTGCTTCCTTGTCAGTACCGATTGCCCAAATCGGTTCATAAGCGATTAAAATATTTTGATACTCTTCGTGACTGATGGTTTTTAAAATTCTTTTCAATTTATTAACTACAAATGTAACACTAGTTTCAGATTTAGTTCTTTCTCCGACACAAACGATAGGATAAATGTCGTGGTCAAGTGCCAATTTAATTTTTTTATTGGTCGTATTTTCATCTTCGTCAAAATTGCTAATTCTTTCGCTATGACCGAGAATAACAAATTGAACTAAATTTTTTATCATTTGGGCAGAGATTTCACCAGTGTAAGAACCGTTATCAAATTGTGAAATATTTTGTGCACCAATTTTTAAATTACTTAATGGAAATTTTGATAATTTCTCTTTAACTGGATAAAGCCATACAAATTCAGGGCAAAGAATAACTTCAACATGGTGCATTTCTTCTAAAGCTTTTCTAACCGAACTAGCAATAATTATTGCATCTGCAAGTGTCGTATTCATTTTCCAGTTCGCCACAATAATTGGGTGTTCAGATATCATTTTCCCTCCTATAATAAAAGTTTAAAGTTGTAAAAGTAAAAAATATAATCAATAAATTTGTGGGCAAAATACATCAACAATTTTTTCAATCTTAACTATTTTGCTTTGAACGCTTTTTCTGTCTTTTATCTCAATTTCCCCTTCGTCAGTTTTTTCACCTAAAATAATTTGATACGGAATTCCAATCAAATCAGCATCCGCCAATTTTTCTCCTATACTCACTCCCTCTCGTTCATCGACTAAAACATCCAATCCCGCCTTTTCTAATAATTCAATGATATTCTCTGTTTTGGATTGAATATTTTGAGATTTAAATTTGTTTCGGATTTCGGATTTCGAATTTCGGGTTTGAATTAAATGACAATCATACGGTGCTGTTTCTTTAGTCCAAATAATTCCCTTATCATCGTGATTAACCTCAACAATCGTCCCCATAACCCGTGTTGGACCAATTCCATAGCTCGCCATCTCAACTGGTTTTATATTACCAGTTGCATCTGCAACACATAACCCTAATGCTTCGGAAAATTTTGTCCCAAGTTTAAAAATATTACCAACCTCAATCGCATTTTTCTGATTTAATTTTAGATTACAATCTTTACATTTTTTTCCATATTCATCAATAATTTCATTATTAATTGCAGATTGACATTGGTTACAAACAAAAATTGTATCTTCTCCGCTTTCTGAAATGGTTTGAAATTCGTGTGAATATTTTGAAAATGTTCCACCGCTGGCACTAGTCACAAGCGCTTCAATCCCAATCCGTTTAAATATTTTTTTGTAAACTTCTTTGATTTTTTCATAATATTCATCTCGATCTTTTTTATTCGCATGAAAAGAATACAAATCTTTCATTAAAAACTCTTTGCCTCTCAACATACCGCTTTTTGCTCTTGGCTCATCTCTAAATTTTGTCTGAATTTGATAAACCGCTTTAGGCAAATCTTTATAAGATTGAATATATTTCGTAGCCATTTCCGTAATCACTTCTTCATGCGTATAGCCAAGACCGATTTCTTTGCCTGACCTATCTTTCATTTGGTACATCACTTGATTGTCCGTATCCCAACGACCGGTTTTTTCCCAAAGATCTTTTGACTGAAAAGCTGGCATAAACAGTTCCTGACATCCAACTGCATCTAATTCTTCTCGAATTATTTTGTTAATCTTATTGACAACTTTTAGCCCAAATGGCAAAAGCGTAAATACTCCCGCCATTTGTTTGGCAATAAAACCAGCTCGAATCAGCAACTTAGCATTAATTGCCTCCTCGTCCTTGGGAAATTCTTTAATCGTTTTAGCAAATAACTTACTCTGATAATCAATCATAATAAATATACTAAAAATTAATCTATTCTATTATTCTATCACAAAATAGTTATAAACTATATCGGGCTCTTTGAATAATATCTTGATAAGTAATTGCAACCATCAACAGAATTAACAAAATAAAACCGATCATATGAATAATCGCTTCAATTTTTTCGTGAACAATTTTTTTACCGAACTGTTTTTTCAATAAAATAAATAAGACTCTTCCGCCATCTAGTGCCGGAAAAGGAAGAATATTGATGACCGCCAAATTAATTGAAAATATGGCTACCAATTGAAGGACTGCCACTATTCCCATTCCAATCGCTTGAGAAGTCAAAAAATAGATTCCAATTGGTCCTGCCACATCGTTAGAAAGGGTGCCAGTAACAAACAATTGTTTCAAAAATTGCCCCAAAAAATCAATAATTGCCCAAATAACTACAAAAGTTTCTTTCACTGAAGCAAAAATTGCCTTTAAAAATCCCAATTTAACTTTATAAACTTCGGATAGATAGACTCCTAGGGGCACATCATTCTCACCTAATAAAACCGATTTTATTTCACCATTATTGCCATTTATATCAGAAAGTTCGAGCGCAATTTTTTGTCCTTTGTAGGATTGAGTTAGTTGACTAACATCTTCCGACTCTTTGATCTGTTCCCCATTAATCGAAATGATTTTTTGACCAGCTTTAATATGAGCTATTTGAGCTGGAGAGTTTTCGATTGTTTTGGTTACAATAACACCAATTTCTTTTTGCCCTTGATAATCCGAGTAGTTAGAAATTGGCGGTATCATGCCGATCATAAAACCAATCGTAAGCGCTACCACTGCCAATAGCCAATTCATAAAAACCCCGGCAAAAAGAGTTAAGACTTGGTATCGTATTGGTCGACGATTAAATGAATTAGGATTTTTTGAATCACCATCTTCACCTTCAATTTTGACATAACCACCAATTGGAATTGAATTGATTAAATATTTAGTGTCCTTTTTTCGCCACGAAAAAAGGGTTGGCGGAAAACCAAACGCAAATTCACTAACCTTCATTTTAGACCATTTGGCGACAATAAAATGTCCAAATTCATGAACAAAAATTAACACGCCTAGGATTAGTACAAAACCTAAAATATTGATTAATAGCATAAATTATTTTAGATATTATCAAGTTGATTATTTTTCTTTTCCGAAATAGCTTCTATATCTTCGTTAAACTTAGCAATTTGTTTATTGAGATTTTTTTCAGCTTCATATTTATCATCTTCAGTAATAGCTTTTTCTTTCTCCATTTTTTGGATCTGTTTCCAACTATTTTCTCTCAAATTTCGTAACACAACTCGAGCTTCTTCACTTTTCGTTTTAACAATTTTTTTCAGCTCTCCTCTTCTCTCTTCGTTCATTGGCGGAAAAACTAGACGAATATTTTTTCCATCATCGTTTGAGTTAACATCAATATCACTTGCCTTAATAGCGGTTATAACGCTCTCTTTTTGAGAGATATCCCAAGGACTAATCAAAATAACATTTGGCTCAGGAACCGATATAGTCGCTATTTGCTTGAGTGGTAAATTAGTTCCGTATGAAGATACTTTAATACCTTCAACAAACGCTGTGCTAGCTCTTCCAGCATGAATGTTTTTAAGTTGATCGTCAAACTGGCTAACAATATCCGTCATTTCGTTTTCAAGTTGGTCAACTATTCTTTGATACATCTTTTCCTCCTAATTCCATACGCACAAAACGATTTATGATGATATTTTCACCTGTTTTGGCAATAATTTCTTCGAGATAATTTTGGATTGTTTTCCTATTTTCAAAAATATAATCTTGAGTTATAAGATCGTCAACGCTTTCTGGGTTCATTGAAGCGATTTGAAGCACTAAATTATGCACAAATTTAACAAATTCCTCATTCCTAGCCACAAAATCAGTTTCGCAATTGACTTCAACCAGAACACCAATTTTTCCCATATGGTTATAAGTTTCAATTAAACCAGCTTTGGTTTCACGATCGGTTTTTTTTGAAGCTTTAATCTGCCCTTTTTTCTTTAAAATTTCGAGAGCTATTTTTTCATCTCCATTAGCTTCTACCAAAGAACTCTGAATATCAGCAATACTAGCACTGGTTTGATCTCTCAATGCCTTTATTTGCTCTATTGTCGCCATCGTTGTGTTTAAAAAATTAATAATTTTAAAATTGAATGAAAATTGGTAATTGAAAATTGAAAACTTTAAATGTTTTTCTCTATTGTATCAAATATTAACCGCAAAGATTTTTTACCATCATCGTTACACGAAACAAAAATCTCGAAACCGCTTGGATCAGAGCTAGTGTCCCCAATTGCCCAAGTTCGAATACCTAGCATTTGAGCTTCTTTATAAGGGTTAATTTCTACTGAAGGATCGCAAAGAATCATTATGTCTGGCAAAACTGAAAGATTTCGTATGCCCTCATACAAATCGCTTAAATTCTTCAACTTTTTATCAAAAGTAATTTTTGCTTTATTATTTAACTTTTGATAGCTATCCGACTCTTTTTGCTCGAGCATATTATTTAAGGTTTTCAAATTTTCCTTGAAACTATTCAAATTAGTCAATAGCCCGGGTAGCCATTTTTTAACAATAAAATTATGATTTAATTTTTTAGCAATACTGGCTACAAAATCTCTAACTTGGACTTTAGTTCCTACCCAAAGAACATTTTTATTCTCTTTTTTTATCTCTTTCAATCCGGTAATAAATTCTTCTAATTGATCAGCGGTTTTTTCTAGATTAATAATCTGAACTTTATCGACTGTCGAGTGAACAAATTTTTTACTTTTTGGATGAGAATGAGCTTTTTGATGACCGAAATGAACACCAGCTTTCAACATTTCTTCGAGATCTGGAATATTTTTCAGCATTACTGGCTCTCCTTTTTAGATTTTTTGTCATTTTTCAAAATATTTGTTTTTTTCATTCGAGCTTTGAATTTATCAATCCTTCCCGCCGTATCGATCAATTTTTCGTTACCGGTATAATAAGGATGACAAGCACTACAAATTTCAGTTTTAATTTCTTTGGCAGTTGAATTGACTTTAAAACGATTACCACATGCACAAACAACATCAACACCTTGATAATAGTGATTATCTTTAATTAATTCTTTTTTCATTTTTAATACCTCTATACTTTTTTACCATAGATTCAAAAATTAATCAAGAACCTTCAGGACGGTAGTCGGTTAAGTAATTTAGATCTGTTTGGCAAAAACTACCCAACGCTTGGTGGTTGTGCCGGGGGGATGACAGGTCATAATTGTGACCGTCTTATCATCCTCAATTTTTGGAGTTGGATCTAAAACCGAAAAATCTTTACTATCAACTACTTTTGAATCAAAAACTTCGTAAATATAAGGTACTTTTTCAAAATAGATTTTGAATTGATCACCCTTTTCTAGCTGATCTAATTCTTTAAATACCTCCTTGTAATTACCGGGTGCTGTATAGAGATAATCGCTATGCCCAAAAATAAAAAGATTGCCAAACTCTTTGGGATTTTTTGAATCTTTGGATAACGCTACGCCTTTTTCGATAGCTTTTAAATAAACATTTTGATCAAAAATATCTATGCCAGAAATGATGGGTGCAGATTGATTAATTTTCTCGATCACTAAACCATAATCTTCAAATTTTTCTAGTGGCTGAGGAATGTTTTCAACTAACGAAAAATCTTTTTTAAACGGCAAATCAGTTTGATTATTTTGATAAACTAAATAGACCAACCCAACCATTAAAACCACGCTCAACACAAAAAGGGCAATCTTACCCTTTTTGCTGATTTTAGTTTTGAATATCGTTCGTTTGAATTTAATTAATCGCATTCACAATTTTTGCTAATAAACTTACCATTATTGATGATAAATTAGGTAAACCAGTACTCGGCAGAGTAGCTGTTGATGGAGTGGCATTAACTTGGGTTGTATTGGTTGATTCGTTACCTGAAGTATCAACAGCTTTAACTACATAATAATACTTGGTTCCATCGGTTAAACCGCTATTTTCATAACTGGTTGTCGTGGTACTTGATATAGTAGTGATAACCGATCCAACTGTTCCGTCAGTTGTTGAGCGATAAATTTTAATACTCGCAAAATCACTGTCAGCTGGATTTGTCCAAGCAACCTTGATTTTTCCGCCTGTTTTCTGATCAATCGCTGTTTGACTAGCCGGAGCTGTTGGTGGCGTAGTGTCTGTAGCAGCCGTGATAGCAAAGGTAGTGAAATGAGAAGATTGCCCCGTAACTAAGACATCATCTCCACTCTCCACATAAGTAACCGATCCATCTAGTGGTGTCCACTTGCCATTTTCTTCGTCGTAATAACTCATAGTCGCTTTTGTTCCGATGTCATTTAATCCAAGACCGACATTTGTAAGAGTATTTTTTGGAATTGGAATTGTTATTGCGACAGAGCTATTAAATGAAGTAATTGGTTGACCGGAACTATTTTGTGCTGAAATTCCAAAACCAGCACCCAAGGGTTTGTCGAGTAATTGATATGGCAATTCAACGGTTGATTGAGCATTGATGGTAGCATTACTACCCTGTCCATCAGCGTCGAGTGCATCTTGTGGAATTGCTACATTAGCACCAGCAATTGTTCCATCGGTAAGCCGAATAACTTTTGAATTATCGCTGTCAAAAGTAGCTGTAACCGTAGACGACAGAGCATCGCCAACGTTCAAAGTTATGTCTTTGGTGATAGATTTAGCCGAACCAGTATTGAAAGATATATCCGACGAAACAAGCGGGATAGGTTGGTCATCTCCACTCGAAGTATCATCTTTTTCAGCCATAATATGCCATTCACCGGCAATAACATCAATTGAGTAGTTTCCGTCTGAGCCAGCAGTAGTTTCTATTGATTCGCCATCTTTTGAGTAAGCAGTTACAAATGCATCTCCTAAAGCTGTTCCGTCACTCTTGGTAATTTTACCCTTAAGATTAACATCAGCGACTTGGAAAGTTAATGTAATATCGTAAGTTTGATTCTTCACAAGTGTTTGAGGGGTAGTTTTAGGCGGTAACCATTTGTTTGAACGAAGGGTTTGAGGTGGCAAAAATGCTTCCAAAGCATATTCACCTGCCGGTAGAGATAAAGTTAATTGCCCATTTGCATCTGTAACATCACCATGGTTAAAGAAATTATCCATTTTAATATTTCGCTCTGATTTTCTATTATCAACTTCCACAAATGCATTAGCAACAGAATTCCCACTTGGATCTTTAATCGTTACATTAGCGGTAACCGTCGCTTTTTTCATAACAATATCTTTAACTTGTGTTTGTCCTGCTATTGGAGTTACGGAAGCATCAGTAAATGGTTGCGGAAAGTAACCTGAACCCGGATCGACAAAATACCCAAGATTGAGCGTACCACCCGCTGAAGGAACTTTCATCGTATAAGTACCATCAACCGAATTAACATCTCCAGGAATAAACGCTCCCTTAGGGTTAGTAGCGGTAACAAATGCAAATACGCCAGTAACACGATTATTATCTTCGTCTAATAAATTACCGGATACCGTTGAATCGTTTGGCAACAATTTAATTTGAGCGTCTGCACTTCCGTTAGTTACATCCACTCTAACTGGATCACCAGAAGAATAATCAGAACCAGGAGGAGTCATCATCCTGAGATCGTAAATACCGGCTGGAACTGTAATACTTGCCATTCCTGGTTGATTAGGATCGATTGGTGACCCGAGACCACCCTTACCAAACTCACTACCTAAACCAGAAGAAACTAACTCAGCTTCGATAAAACCATGCTCTGACAATGCATTGCCGGATGAATCGGTAATAACAACATTAATCGTCTTATCAGCAAGTAAAGCCTGAAAATTAATCGTTGGAGTATTATTAGCTACTGTAACAAATTGTGGTCCGCCAACGGTAACATAATTGGACTGCGACCCTTCTGGTCCTCCTTCTAATGCATAAGCTTTCTCAAAAATCTGATTTTTAATATTTTGAAGTTTTTGTAAAGTACTAATTGGTCCTCCTTCGCCCTCACCAGGTCCGCCTTTACCTCCCATTCCATTCATTGCCATGCATCCCCAATCACCGTTTGTAGCTGAAACTGAAGCAGTACCATCCTGACCGGTAATACCCATTGTAAAAGCACTCCCCTTTGGCTGAAAACAACCAACCATAAAACCAGAAAGACCCGTTTCCGTATTGTCTTTAACAGTAGCAGAAATAGTTTTATCCATTTTAACTAAAACAATCTGACCGACATTACTAGTTTCGCTCTCTCCTACTGTTATTGAGCCCATCGTTGGAAGAGTGTATTTATCTCCTGCCTGTGAAGGATCAGAAAACATATCTAATTCGTATGTACCAGCCGGTACTTTCATCGAAAAAGCACCTGTGCTTGGATCAATACCAGTGCCGGTTCCAAAGCCAGTACGATTGTGCAACCCGATTCCTCCCATACCTGTTGGAATCGGACTAACTGAACCCTGAATTGTCGATGATGCAGTGGTAACGGTTAAGTTTATTCCACTTTTTGCTTCAACAGTTGAATCTTTAACAAATTTAACAGCTACACCTGGACCAGAATAAGCATAATCTGGAGCAGTTTGTCCCGGTCCCGCCCAAGTATCAGGTCTGATTTCCCATTTTCCACCTGACATTCTTAGTTCGTATTTTCCTTCACTGTCGGTCTCGTCATTAACCCAACCCGGACTATCCATCCTATTTGCCATAACTCTACCATTGGCAATCGGGTTTCCGTTTTTTCGCATTAATGTACCAGAAATAGTTTTGTTTGCCCTATCTAGAGTAATGTTTTGAGTAATAATGCTTCCACTGTATGTTATCGGTTCTATATCGGGAGTTGTATAGCCAGCCGTATTACTGTTTGGAGATGGATTTAAAAAAACATTTAAACGATACTGATTACCAGAGGTTAACCCACCTATTCCATAAGCCCCATCAGAACCAGTGTTTGATCCAAAACGATTAGAAAAATTAGTAATGTCTTCAGCTTCAACATAAGCATCAATTGCCGGAGTTGTACCATCGGAAAGGTAAACTGTTCCTTGTAAAGCAACTATCCCGATTTGAACACTTCCTGTTCCACTATCTACCATACCAGACTGACCCCAAACTTGCATCATCATTGAATATTTTCCATCTTTACTAGGATTTGTCATACTATTTAAAATTAATGTGTATTCAGTCCCGGCAGTCAATCCGTTAGAATTAATATCTATTGATCCCCATTGAGGTTCACGATTCTGAATATCTGTAAAAGTTGATGACGACTCAGATCCCAATGTCGAACTGCCAACCCCGAATTGAGCGTCAGGCGGTCCTTGAAAACTAACATTAATCGCCGCAAAATTCGCCACAGTAGTTGCTGGAGTAAATGTAATTGTATAATTTGATGTTGCGCTTTTAGTCGAACTACTTAAAGCCACACCAATACTGGAAATAGTTCCTGCCCTGACAGTACTAACACTATTGGCTGGAAACTGCCATATTACTAATCCAATTACCGCAAACAACCCAACTAATTTCCTAAAAAGTTTCATTCCCCCCCCCTATTTTGTAAACCTAACAACTTCGACCGGGTCGAAATAAATAAGTTTACTGTTTATTGGTTAATATTTAAACATAATTCAAACAAGAAAAACCTGCTTTTATTAATTATTTATATCACAAATTTATAATTGTCAAATTTTTCTAAAATCGTATCAAGATTGCCAGCCAAAATTTTTTCTAGATTCGAAAAACTCTTTTTAAGCCGATGGTCAGTAACTCGATCCTGTGGAAAATTGTAAGTTCTAATTTTTTCACTTCTATCGCCCGTGCCGACTTGATTGCTTCTTTGATTGGCGATATTCCGACCAGCTAATGACTGTCTCAGTGTATACAATTTTCCTTTTAAAATTTTTAACGCTTTATCTCGATTTTTAATCTGGCTTCTCTCGTCTTGGATTGAAATGACGATATTAGTTGGTAAATGAGTGATCCTAACCGCCGAATCGGTCGTGTTTACGCCTTGACCCCCGTGTCCTTTAGCTCGAAAAACATCGACTCGTATATCGTTCGCTTTTAGTTCGATTTCTTCATTTTCAACCTCAGGAATAATTGCCACTGTTGCGGTCGAAGTGTGGACCCGACCCTTTTTTTCAGTCTCTGGTATTCTTTGAACACGATGAACCCCACCTTCGTTTTGTAATTTTGTATAAACTCGTTCGCCACGCAGTTCAACAAAAACCGATTTTATGCCTCCGATATTGTTCGTGTTTTGTTCGATTGTATTTATTTTCCAAGCCTTTTTTTCCGCATATTTTAAATACATTTTTAATAAATCACTGGCGAATAGTTCTGCTTCATCCCCTCCTGCCCCAGCCCGAATTTCTAAAATTGCATTGTTGGGCAAATTAGTTTGCTCTTTAATTTTTAAATCCTGTTTAAGTTTTTCAATCTCTTCTTGTGCCATATTTTTGAACGCTAAATCAGTGGCACTATTGTAAATTGCTTGTGCTTCTTTCAATTGCTCTGAAATTGATTTAACTTGTCCACCCACGCTAATTAATTTTCAATTTAAAATTTTAAATTTTTAAGCTAATAGAATAAATTAATTAATGTATTCTTCAAGAGTTACTTTGACATTAAACTCTTTATTGTTTCGTCTAATTTTAAGCTCAATTTCTTCTCCAACATTATGATTACTTAATTGCTGAACTAATTGATGTGTTTCGTCGATTATTTGTCCGTTAATTTCTTCAATAATATCGCCTTCTTTGAGCCCAGCTTTGCTAGCTGGAGAATTAGATAATACAGCTGCTTCGCCCTGACCACCAACAATAATTACTCCATAATTGATTGGTAAATTATTTAATTGAGCCACTTCTTTTGTGATCGGAATGTAACGAATACCAATATAGGGACGAACAATTTTTCCGGTTGTTCTGACTTGATCGATAATTTTTTTAACACTATTAATTGGGATGGCAAAACCAATATTTTGCGCATTGCCGACAATCGCCGTATTAACCCCAATTACTTGACCAGCCATATTGACCAATGGTCCGCCTGAATTGCCTGGATTGATGGCTGCGTCAGTCTGCAACAAACCAGTTAATTGTTCGGTAGCACCAGACGGGCTAGAACTAGCTTTAATCTGTCTTTCTTTGGCAGAAATAACTCCAACCGTAACCGTGTTATCAAATTCTCCTAATGCATTGCCTATTGCTACCACCCATTGTCCGACTTCCAATTTACTACTATCACCTAAATCTACGACCGGTAAACCGTTAGCTTCAATTTTCAAGACTGCCAAATCGGACGATATGTCTTTGGCTAAAATTTTCGGCTTATAGCTTTTTCCATCGGCAGTAATAATTGTATAGTCAGCATTTTCTTCAGAAACCACATGTTTATTGGTTGCAATTATTCCATCGGAGGTGATAATAAAACCCGTCCCTCCACCTTTTTGTTGATATGTTTGACCAAAAAAATCAGTAATATTGTTAGTGGTAGAAATTGAAACCACCGCATCTGAGACTTTTTTAGTTGCATCAATTATAGCCGATGATTCTTCAAGCACAATTTTCTGATTACTAACACTGGCTGTTTTGGCTTTCTCGGTTAATTCTTTTACGCCCAAAATATTTTGTAACTTGCCGGATTGAGCCACAGTTGATAACGCCATCAACCCGCCCACAAAACCAAGCACAAAATTGGCAATAATTAATACAATAATACCTTTTTTAGAAATTAGTGAATTATTTTCCATCCTTTTTTTCCTCCCCATCATCAAATTTTTTCGCCATATTTCCGAGCCAAATTGCCACAATAACTGCTAAAATTGTTACAAATAAAGCGTAAATAAACTGGGATTTAACTCCTTCGCCGGGAGTAATATACTCACTGATAAATTTCTTAACCAGATCGTTCCATGCCAACGCCGCTACCAATCCAAAAGCAGTCGTTAGCATTCTGGAAATAGTTTTATAATATTCTTTTCCGATGCCTTTAATTGCTTTTCTTATTTTTGCCATAATATTTATATTATTATTTTTTCAATTATTTTTTTTGTCATTTCACCGGACGCCTTACCCTGTGTTTCTTTCATTACTAAACCGATTAAAGCTTGCTTTGCTTCTATTTTACCATTTTTAATCTTCTTAGCAATGTCTTGATTTTCCTGAATAATTCTATGAACAATCACTTCTAAATCCTCATTTTGCAATAGGTTTTCCCGACTAATAAAATAATCAACTACTTCTTCTCTTGTTTTAGGATTTCTGTTAACAATAAAACTCGCTAACTCATTTTCTTTCACCCTAATTTCTTTACGGCTTACTTCAAACAATTTTAATTTTTCTTTATTTGAAGTTAGAATTTTAGCGTCATTTTCTTTTAAAGCATATTTTTCAATCAATTCATTAGTAATGTTGTCTGGTAATTTATCAACAACTATCGAATCAATGTAATTTTGTGAAAACGATAGGGGGGGAAGATCAGGCTCGGGAAAATAACGGTAATCGTTCTCTGTTTCCTTAATTCTTTGAGAAAAAGTTATCTCTTTATTGTCATCCCAACCTCGAGTTTCTTGAATAATCTTTTCGCCTTTTTCTAAAAGCTCACTCTGCCTTTTAATTTCATAATCTATGGATTTTTCAACCGATTTGAACGAATTAAGATTTTTAATTTCAACCTTAGTGCCTAATTTTCCGCCTAGCAGAAGCCTTTCGGTTATCTCCGAGGTGTTTTCTTCTGTCGGTTTTGAGTTTTGAATATTTGCATTTTGAATTTGCTTCAACGAGATATTGACCTCCACTCTCATCATTCCCTTTTCCATATCCGCATCAGCAACACCTAAATGACGTAACAATTGCTGAAACTTTTTAGCAAACTCGCTTGCTTCTTGACCGCTTTTAATATCCGGCTCGGTGACCAATTCCATTAACGGCACACCCGAACGATTGTAATCAATCAGAGAATAATTCGAACCCGCTGGATGTAACAACTTTCCCGTGTCTTCTTCAAGATGTAGACGAGTAATATTGATTATTCGTTTCCCATCTCGCAGGAGCCCTTTGGTCACATTCGAGATGTCCTCTTTTTGTAAATTGATATTTGAAAATTTATTGAAAATTTCTAAATGTCCTCCTTTTACCAACGGAGTGTCATATTGTGATATCTGATAACCTTTGGGTAAATCCGGATAAAAATAGTTTTTCCGATCCCATTTGGTCGTCTGAGAA
>Ga0210006_1001044_pt1 | contig 19706 bp, 16 predicted proteins | sample CryGey02umfilter_2_FD_185452 | JGI IMG/M metagenome (GOLD analysis project Ga0210006, IMG submission 185452) | Groundwater microbial communities from aquifer in Utah, USA - Crystal Geyser 4/10/14 0.2 um filter (SPAdes) (version 3) | ecosystem: Environmental > Aquatic > Deep subsurface >... | reverse complement strand
TGCCCCCTAGGTAAGCGGCTCTTTGGCCCGACGTTGATTTTCTTGAATTCGATCAAGAAATTCTTCACTAATGCGACTGGCCATGGCCTGGTTTTTAAGAATGAGATCATAAAAATCAGCTCTTTCCAAAAGAAAAATCTCACTTTCATCGCGCGTTATGGCTGATGCAGAACGAGGTTTGTCTTCAACCAGCGCCATTTCCCCAAAAAAATCATTGGCACTCAACATGGCAACCGGATTCTCTTCATCACCGGGATGGAAGATTTTAACGGCGCCCTTTTTAATGATATACAACTTGTCACCCAATCCCCCTTCACTAAAAAGAAGATGACCGGCTGGGAAATACTCTAATTTGATCTTTTTAATGATTTCAGCGTGATCTTCTTCATTCAACTCTGTAAATAGAGGAATTTTCTTGAGAATAGGTAAAATAGTGATGTTTTCCATGATTTGATGGTTAATTGCTGGGCGTGCGTGAACAGGCCCTATTATAGAGATTTTTAGGAGAAAAAGGGCTGGCTTTCTATTGACTTTAATCTATAAATGTTTTATTATTATATGCAGAAGGCATAAATATTGGCTTTCTTAAAACAAAAACTTAATGACAAACTATCTCAACAACTTGAGCCCACGTACCAAACTCATCATTCTGGTCGCCTCAATCTTTTTAATGAGTCTCTCCGTTGGATTACTGGTTATGGGAGACAATTTAGTGGTTTCTGATGATTTGTCATTGGATATTTTAAAACACAGCAAGGAACAGATTAAATACTTGGGACATTAGATATAGACGGAGGCAGGCATTTCCTCTTATAATGAGCGGGCGTCTTAGGGACCTAACCCGTTTTAATCATGTACGAGCCCTCCAAAATTGAAAAGAAATGGCAAACGGTCTGGGACCAAAAAAAACTGTATGACACAGATCTCAAGGCCAAGGGCAAATCATACTATAATTTAGTGATGTTCCCTTATCCTTCGGGGGACAAGCTTCATATTGGGCACTGGTACAACTTTGGGCCGGCTGACTCATGGGGGCGTTATATGCGTATGAACGGGTACAATGTGTTTGAACCTATGGGATTTGATGCGTTTGGGCTTCCCGCGGAGAATTATGCCATTAAAACAGGCATCGCTCCCAAAGCCAGCACTGCCACGAACGTAAAAACCATGGTGAAGCAGCTCAAGGCGATTGGAGCCATGTATGACTGGTCTCAAATGGTCAATACTAGCGAAGAAGACTATTACAAGTGGACTCAGTGGTTGTTTCTGATGATGTACAAACGAGGACTTGCATATAAAAAGAAATCTCCGGTGAACTGGTGTCCCGGGTGTAAAACCGTGCTTGCCAATGAACAGGTTCAAGACGGCATATGCGAGCGCTGCAAATCAGAGGTTACGAAAAAGAATTTAGCGCAGTGGTTTTGGAAAATCACGGATTATGCGGAATCACTTTTGGATCACACGGATCTTGATTGGCCTGAAAAAACCATCACCATGCAACAGAATTGGATTGGAAAAAGTACGGGGGTTGAAATTGACTTTAAACTTGAGGATAGCGACGAAGTTCTAACCTGTTACACTACACGGCCGGACACGATTTATAGTGTGACTTTTATGGTGATCGCGCCTGAGCACCCTTGGGTTCAGGAGGCGGTTAAGGGCACAAAATACGCACAAAAAGTAAAGGACGTGACTGCTCAAATCAAGAAACAGACGGACATTGAACGCACCTCGGAGGGTGGACTGGATAAATTGGGAGCGTTTGTGGGAAAATATGTGATCAATCCGGTGAATGGCGAGCGGATTCCGGTTTATATTGCGAATTTTGCTCTGATGTATGGAACGGGCGTGGTGATGGCAGACGCCCATGATCAACGTGATTTTGAGTTTGCTCATAAATATAAAATCCCATTGAAATTTGTGATTTCCGAAAAGGGGAAGCCCACGACTCCACAAGGAGCCACAGAAGCTTATACAAGCGATGGGATTTTGTTCAATTCAGGTGAATTTAGTGGGATGAACAATCGCGAAGCATTGCCAAAAATGACAAATTGGATGGTGAAAGAGGGATTTGGCCGTAAGACCACAAACTACCGCTTGCGAGACTGGCTCATTTCAAGGCAACGCTATTGGGGCGCACCAATCCCCGTCATCAATTGTGAAAAATGTGGCGAAGTTTTGGTACCGGAAAAAGATTTACCTGTGATCCTCCCCCGTATTAAGGAGTATAAGCCTAAGGGCAAGGCGCCTTTGGCAACAAGTGATTCGTTCATGAAAACAAAGTGTCCCCAATGCAAGGGACCGGCTTTGCGTGAACCGGATACCATGGATACATTTGTGTGTTCCAGTTGGTACTTTTTGCGATATCCATCTGCTAATTTGAAAAATAATGCTTTTGATAAAGAGGTTTTAAAAAAATGGGGACCTGTGGATATGTACATTGGCGGTCCCGAGCATGCGTGCATGCATCTTTTGTATGCTCGTTTTGTGAATCAAGTGTTGCATGATGCGGGACTGGTGCCTTTTAAAGAACCGTTTAAACGATTGGTTCATCAGGGCATGGTGACCAAAGATGGCGCAAAAATGTCTAAATCCAAGGGGAATGTGGTTAGCCCGGATGGTTTTGTCGAAGAGTACGGAAGCGATGTTTTTCGTATGTATCTCATGTTTATGGGGCCTTTTACTCAAGGAGGAGATTGGAATGATAAAGGCATTACGGGAGTGGCTCGATTTGTACAAAGAATCTGGAAAGTGGCTGAAGGACCAACGTTGAAAAAGCTTTCTCCGGAAATGAATGTATTGCTTCATAAAACCATTAAAAGGGTTACGCAGGATATTGAAAAAATGCACTTCAATACAGCTTTGTCAGCGCTCATGGAGTTTATCAATGAGGCAATCAAAGAAGGAATTGATCTTAAGGCCAAACAAAAAATTATTCGCTTGATTGCGCCCATGGCCCCTCATCTTGCAGAAGAACTTTGGTCACTTGTGACGGGAATCGCTCCTACCGGTTCAAAATGGGTTTCGGTGGTGGATCAGAAATGGCCCAAGTATGAAGAAAAATACACCGTGTCCTCGGTGATCAAATTAATTATACAAGTTAATGGGAAATTACGCGGCACAGTGGATGCTTCTGCGGATATTTCGAATGAAGATGCGGTTAAATTGGCAAAGATTCAAGCCAATGTCTTGACTCATCTTGAAGGAAAGAAAATCATTAAGGAAATTGTTATTCCCGGGAAACTGGTTAATTTGGTGGTAAAATAATCATTGATAAACGTCTCGTCGATGTCCAATGCTCACTACATGAATAATGAGTTGTTTTTTTTGAACCGAATAAATAATACGATAAGGCCAAACACGAACTCCATAATAGTTCGTCCATTTCCCTTCAAGGTTAGAGCCTTGATACGGATTCTCCATCAGCGTGTCGATTTTTCGAGCAACTCGTTCTCGAAGTTTTTGTGGCAATTTCGCAAGCGATTTTTTTGCTCGTGCTGAAATTTCAATTTGAAACATTCTTAGAGATTAAGTTCTTTTTTTACCTCTTCCCATGGTGTCATTCGGCCCGCTTCAATGTCTTTAATACCTTCTTCGATATCTTTAACCATTTGTGGATCGGACATGATCTCCAATGTTTCCATTAATCCTTCATATTTTTCAAAAGACATGACAACCAAACTTGGTTGACCGTCGACAGTAATGGTGATTTCGTTATCTGATTTTTGGAGATGCTTAATCACATTAAAAAGTTCTTTACGAAATTGAGTGGCATGCATGGTTTTTTTCATGATTTTCGGGCTAAATTATCTATGTACATTATAGCGTACATTTTACCTAAAAATCAATGGTACCAGGGAAATCAAGGAGTTCTTCAGAACATGGGCGGGTCCAAGTTTGATTGGGGAGGTTTGGGGCTGCCGCTCGGCATGAATGAGAAGAACTCCTTGTTTAGCTCGCTCATCCTAGCAAATCCACATGACCAAAACCTTTCAAGAAAATGAAATAAATGTGAACGAATTTTTGAGTTTTGCACTGACTAAAATTCTTAGGCATGGAGTATGAGTACCATCTCTCCCTTGAGCGTTTCATTAGCCAGCTGATCATTGAGTTCAGCGACCGTTCCTCGATAAAGAGTTTCATACAGCTTGGTTAGTTCGCGTCCAATCATGAGTTGATAGTCACCCAATCCGGCTTCATTGAGTTGCTTGAGTGTCTTATGAATGCGATGAGGCGACTCGTATAAAATTATTGTTCGCTCTTCGCTTAAAATACTTTTAATAAGCGCCTGGCGACCTTTTTTTGTTGGCAGAAATCCAAGGTAAACAAACTTATCCATGGGCAAGCCGGAAACCACCAACCCCGCCAATAATGCACTGGCTCCGGGGATGGAAGTAACTTGAATCCCTTCTTCTGTGGCACGACGAATGAGCAAATAACCGGGATCGGAAATCCCCGGCGTACCGGCATCAGAGACAAGGGCCACATGCTTGCCGGCATGAAGCGCCTCCATGATTTTATCTAATTTCGACTGATTACTGTATGAATGAAAACTGGTTTGAGGAGTGGTGATTTCGAAATGCTTTAAAAGATGTCCAGTATGGCGTGTATCTTCTGCTGCAATGAGATCCGCCTCTTTTAAGGTACGGATGGCTCGAAGCGTCATGTCTTCAAGATTGCCGATGGGGGTAGAAACAATGGAAAGCAAATTCTAGCGGTCAATTTAAAACCTTTTTTCCATTCTAGACTCTAAATCCGAAATCCGAAAGCCGAGACCTTATTTATCAAAGGCCCATTCTACGGTTAGGAACGCTTTCACTTTTTGCAACCATAATTGATTTGAAGCATCTCCTTCAGATTGTCTGCGCTGAACAATACTTGCGGTTTCCATGCTTTCTTTGAGTCGATTTTTCATGGAGTGCATGATTTTTGCCATTTCCGCACGATTGAGAAATCCATCCAAGTCTGCGTACTGCTCGGCTTGCCCATGGACCACTCCGATCTCATACAGCGCTTGAAACCCACGCCAATAATGATCCGATTCTTTGGAATCCAAGTAGTTTTTGAACGTGGTTTGAGGCGCGATGTCCCCGCTCTTTAATCCCAGTTCATAAACCAAATTCATCATTTCTCCTCGGCTGACTTTCTCCAGTGCATTTTCTTTTGCCAGGCTCAAATCCAGTTCCCGCGCTTTTTCCGTATAAGGTTGAAACCAATTCGCGCCGCCATCAACTTCTTTTACATTGTAGCTAAAAAGTTTCAGCGCCACTTTTAAAACTTCCGCTCTAAGCAACGGGTTTCCGGGACCGAATTCATAGGTCGATTTTCCGGATGCATCTTTATATCCGCTGACCAATTGATCTTGTGTTAGGGTAATGACCGACTCGGAGAACCAATATTTTTGAGGTTCGTTTTCAGGGTCATATCCTTCATCAAAAATGTAGGCCACATCTTTGTAGGCAAACCCGTTTTCAAATTTCTCTTGCTCCGCTCTTTCACGAAGTTGGCGAAGCTTTTCAATGGACTGATTCAATACTATTTTTCCTTCTTCCGGGTTGCCTTGGAGCGTCTGACTGACTTTATTCCACTCGTTTGCGATTTCCTCCGAAAGCGTTTCGTCGCCTGCTATGCCACGCTCAAATTCGGCTTTGAGTTCTTTTAACGCTTGGATTTCGCTTGAGTAACTGTAAAGGCCTTCCTCCAGATTAACACTTTTGATTTCTCCAAAAATGCGATTGTTGTTGGCGAGCATTTCATCCCCGCGTTCTCCCAATGTATTGAAGTGCTTCATCATGTTCTTTACCACACTCAATTCCACGTAACGAACAACGTCTTGCATGACTTCCTCTCGAACTTGCGCCGTGATTTCGTCGATCAAATCTTCCGTAATGAGTGCTTCAAGATTGATCGCGACTTCATTTCCATATTTTTCGTAAAGCCCTTGGCAATTATTTTTACCGCAATTTGCCGGAATCGTTGGCGGAGCGAACGGCGGCGTGGCAAAGGTACCGGTGTAAAGAATCGGCGCGCTTGGATAACTGATACTCTCATTAAAATTAATGGGGACATTGGTTGTCGAATTTGGAATATTCGAACCCGTGGTCAATGGCACGTTGTTTGAAGTGGAGATCGGAGTCGGGGTCGTGGTTGTCGGGGTCGTGGTTGTCGGGGTCGAAGTTGTCGGGGTCGTGGTTGTCGGGGTCGTGGTTGTCGACGTTGTGGTTGTCGGCGTTGTGGTTGTCGGCGTTGTGGTCGTCGTACTTGAACCCGTGGTCAGGGGCACGCTGGTTGTTGAAGAGGATGTGCTTGATCCCGTCTCCAAAACCACCGGCTCTTCCGAAACGCAACCTTCCGCCTGACTATCGATTTCGCAGGGATCGAGCGGAGGGAAACCTCCATTTTCACGAATTTCTGCTTGGTTTAACAAACGATTATAGATTCTAAGATTGTCAAAATCCGTGTCTACCGCCGAATCCCCCACAATGATATCGACAGCCGGTACTTTTGCAGATCCGGTATAGTCGTTAATTTCGTGGACCAATGCACCATCAAGGTAATAGGCGGCTCCGTTTTGACTCTTCGTGTAAGCAACATGATGCCACTCACCATGCGCAAGCTGATTAGGGTTGCTTGTTTGAGTCCAATAGCCGGTGGTTGAAGCGGTAAATCCGGTAATGATGGGGCCATAGTTGTACTGATTCCATAACTGTCTAAAGATTTTAAAGTTGTAAGTGTTGGATCCCGTCCCTTTGTAGACAAGGTTCTGCGCAAAGCTTTGCTCCGCTCTTTGTCGAAACCAGAATTCAATCGTGAAATTGTCGGGAAGGTCGAACCATGACTGATAAGGAATTTTTAACCAATCACTGCCACTCGGAACATACGCATATCCGCCTAATTTACCTCCACTCGCATTAAAAGTGGCATTCCCAACCACTACAGCGTCCGAGCTTCCGGTTACTTCATTTACTCCGTTACCATCGAATTTCCAATGTCCGATTAAACCGTTTACAAAGGTTGGTTCCGGAATACATGCTCCGCTGACACACATATTGCCAGTGTCACAGGTTTCCGTTTCAGCTTCTTGTTGCGAGGTGTCGGTTATACAGGCTCCGGTGGCGCTATCGTAATCGCCTCCCTCAACGCTTTGCGTTCGTGTTCGTTGATCATTTCCACTACAAGTCCAATCGCTGTAGACAATGGTCGCGTTATTGTAACAGTCAGCTTGATAACCGGGCGCGGCCTGGGCCAGATGTGCGGGAATCAATGCTTCCGTTGGGCCAAGATCCGGAGGATCCGACCAGAGGGAATAATCATGATCCGCCCTTGAATGATAGGTCGAACCATCTTGGGCCACGTACAAACGCATGTTGTTGTTCACATTGTTAACTTGGGGTGTGTACACCGTGATCGTGCCCGTATCGCAAGTGATGGTTAATGTTTGTTCTCCAATGTGGTCGGCGGCTCCTACGGCGAAGACATTGGGTTCAGTTCCCACATAACGTTGATCGAATACATTGGCATCGCTCAATGTCGCCAATTCTTCTCCTGTGGGGCCCAAATGGCTATAGGGAGCCACCGAACCCACCCCGTACCAAAATGAAATACCATAGTTCAAGTTGCCGGGCGAATTACCCGCCGCATTATTTGAACTTGCGGTTATTACTTCGCTACAGGTGAAAGGCAATGCGGATGCGCTGGCACTAAGAAGGTTGGTTTTGAGCCCTTCCCCTTGTGGCTTAAGCCATAAAAATCCCGCTCCCACTACACTTATGACTAAAACGAATAGTCCGATCCATGAGAAAACTTTTTTTGTTTTCATGATTTTTTTGTTTTTAAAGTTTATAAAATTTACGAAATCTTTCAATTTTAACATATTTTTTATATTTATGCAATGCCCCCACTCCTAAGGACCCTCTGAAAAATGCCGTTATCTTTGGGAAAATCATCAATTTTTGGTCGCTTCAAGGCAAAGTGAGGAAAGCGTAACAGATTCGTTACGTTAACGAGCTTTAACGATGAAGCGGACAAAAAAAATGATTTTAACATGATGAGGGTGTTTTTCAGAGGGTCCTTAGCGTCCCCATAACTGCGCCAAGCTTAAATCTTGATTGAGCAACGTGGTCCATGTGTAAATACCAATGCCTTGCTCGTGAGCGTTTTCAAGGAGAGCCTCCGGGAAACTGCGGTAGTGATTGAGGCCGGTGTTTCCTTCAATTACTTTGGTGAACGTGGTTCGGCTGTCGCCGGGCTGTTTGAGAATAGTGAGACGATATTCATCCAAAGGCTCAAAACTGAGTTGAAAAGGAAGTTCGTATGAAAGCTGAAATGTGGTGGTACTGCCGGGCTGAACAATGGAAGAGAAAGTAAAATAATCAAGGCCCAGATCTTGATCGTAAACGGTTTGAATGTCCGCACGATTCAGCCCGGAGACAGAGACGAGGCGCGCGCCATGGGGTACATAAACTCTCATGATCGAGTGATTGGGCGCGCCGCCGAGCAGATCGATCAGCCAAAGCTCATTCTTTGTGAATCCAAAACCAGCCAATAGATTTTTAAGGCGAAGTCGCTCAAAATCGCTCCACTGATGCGTGCGCGTGACCGTGACTTGATCCAACAAAGATCCATTCTCATTTATAACAGTGTTGTGCTCAATTTCTTGAGTGAGATAAGCATCGGTTTTGTTTCCAATGGTGGTGTGAATCAACATGAATGCATCCTCGCGATCGTTTGGAGCCGGGGCCATTCCGCTCAACCCAAATTCATTGAAAAAGTCATTAGTTTGAGTGTCTTTGGAATACACTGCCAAGTGTTTTGATCGAGACATTTCTTGCATGAGTTGAGCCAATTCAAGCCATGGTTTTTTTTCTTTGAGTTGAATTTGAACTTGATCAATGAACTCTTTAAGCACCATTTTTGGAGTGGTTGCACCGGAAAGTTTTGCTTCCACCATGTAAGACAATATGGTTGAAAAGTTGTCGCTCGCGAGTGCGATCGGAAGCGCGTCAATTTTGACAGGCCCGGTGAGGTCGAGCAATCGACTCACAAATTCCAAATCCAGTGTCACCACATGATTCACTCCAGGCCCCCCTTCTTTTTCTAAAAACCATGCGGCTTGTGTGGCAGACACGGTCATGTCCGGAGAAGTATTGGCATCACGAAATCGCCAATTGTTCGTGAGCTGAGCCACTTCCGCCGGAGGGATGATTTCTTCATGATAACGATTGTCCAGATCATACACATCATGAAAACTCATGCCATCCAAATACCCGTCATTCAAATCCACAATCATGTAGCTTCCGATAAACCCGCCGCCGGGACGCGATTCATTGTTGTTTTCAAGCAATACCAAAAATCGTTGCGGGGTATTGTCTCCAAGAAATTTAAGCATGAGCGGGAAACGATCGTGAAATTCAGTGAGCACATTGACGAGTTCGGCAAGATCGTTTTGAGCTTTGAGCACCGTGGATTGCAGGTCTTTGGGGAAAGCACCGGCTTCCACGGATTGAACTCGCTCATTGGCTTGATTCAATTGAGCAAACGCCGGAATAAAATAATTTTCATACGCCTCATTCAATTCACCTGTGGCAGACTGTCCTTGAACTTTTGGAGTAAATAATTTTTCGCTACTACGTTTGGCTTGATCCACAAATTGAATGAAATAATCCCCGGCTTGTGTGAGTGCTTCTCCGGCATTTAATAAATGTCCAATGGCAAGCACGGCTTTGCTTTGATCACGTAATTCCGAGCGTTGGTTTTGTAAAAACCACAAACTTTCCTGTGCTTTTACAAAATTATTTTGAGCCACTTGAAACGCATCTTGCGAGGGGCCGTCTTTGACAATGGATTCATAACCGGAATACGCTGCCGTGGCCACTTCGTTTTTTAATTTCAATCCTTGATAATAGACTCCCACCACATTCAATAGAAACACGGCCACCACGCCAATGGCCATCATGCGCATGCTTTCTGCGAATCGCGGGGCAATGCGAAACAAAGGATCACGCTTTTCTTCATAACGGGATTTTTGATATTTCAAATCAACCATCAATTCCGTTTTAATGTCATTCAGTTTGTAATTATGCTCAGGGCGAGAACCTTTTTTTTTCTTTAAATCCAACACATGCGGGGAGCGCACTTCTTTGCTCTGCTCAAGAAGAACTTGCTGATTGGAACCGTACTGAATGTCGTCGAATCGATTCATTTTAAGGACCGAAAAAAAGTTGATGTGTGAGGATGCCGTCGTCAAATCCACTCATGGTGAAGATCTGCCCAGGGGTGGCACGAAGATGATCAGTGGCCTCAATCAGGGGCTTAATTCTATCGTACATATATGTGTTTGCAAAGGTGTTTGACGCATCCAATGTTTGCTCCATGGCAGTCACACCGGTGGTAATGATGAGTGTGTTTCCTTGAATCGCTTTGGCAAGAAAAAGTTCGCCATTTGGTTTTTTGAATTGATCATAAACCGCGTCATTGTATTCAACACGATGCGCCGTTAGCGGAACATTTCTTAAATTTTTATTCACCGGGTTGAGTTCATTGAGACCATTTTGCAGTAGTGATTCCGTGAGTTGCTCAATCATGAGAGGCGCGTCATTGGAAAGATCGAGGAGTAAAACTTTGTCACCTTGGTCTGTTGTGGCCCACACATATTCTTCGGAAAAAAGTGATTCAAGCGTGCTCAATGCGTCATTATCTTCTGAAAATATTTGATGGAAACGATCCACTATTAAACCTTGCAGTATGATTCCGGCCACCCCATCTGTGCGATTTAAGAGTGCGCACAATTGTTGCGTGAGTGCAGTGAGATCTTGGCCGGCAAAAAGCCGTTCCACGTTTTCCGGAAGGAATTTAAGCAAGTCGCCTTTGTATTTTTTTTCAAAATGAAACAATGGCTCGCCTTTTGAAAAAGATTTGTCTCCTACCGTGTATGCGCGCCCGTCTCCTGTCTGTCCGGTGGAAGTAAAAACCTGTGTGAATAACTGCGTGAGGGGGGCATCAAGCCAGTCATGCCGTGGGAATAGTTGCATGTCGAGCCACTGGTAATCAGTGGGGGTAGTTTGGAACGCACTGGATTTATAACGAAATAAATCAGGATGATAGTTGAGATTGGGCCGCAACTTGAGAAAGCGTTCTTCGTAATGAAGTGCGGGAATTTCTTTGTTTTTAACGCGATCAAGGATTTCCAAAGATTCCTCGGAATCAGCCATCACAAAATAGCGACCTCGAATTTGCGCGTGCTGAATGGCTTGATTCTCAATGAGCTCTTTTTCAACATTATTTTTGTCTGTGAATGTATAAAACTGCACTTGCGGGGATGGACCTTCCTTAAAAAAAGCTTCCCCTACTTTGGGGCCCAGGCCTTGGATAAGAGGCTGCGTACCGAGATCCATGATGCCCTCGGTGGTACGCAGTGTGGTTTGAGGAAGCAGTTTAGAAAGCGGCGGCGGTTCCCAGAGACGAAGCGTTAATACAATCAATCCGGCGGCAAATGTAACAAGGATGAGGGCCAAAATGCCGCCGCGGAGCCAACGACTTTTAAGGAATGATTCGTGCCATTTTTTAAGAAATACAGGGTGTTTAAAATAGCGATCCTTGGGAGGTTTGATAGACTTGGATTTGGAAGATTTTTTTGGAGAGGCCATGGTGGATTTATTCTACCAGAAAAAAGAGCCTGTCTTGTATTAACTTTCCGGAACATGGTATAAAAGTGCCATGCATTCAAAAGATTTACGTCGACGCTTTATCGACTTCTTCGTTACGAAGCACGGTCATTCGGAAATTTCCGGGGCCTCGCTCGTGCCGGAAAACGATCCCACGGTTTTGTTCACAACTGCGGGCATGCACCCGCTCGTGCCGTATTTAATGGGAGAAGCGCATCCAAGTGGTCGCCGATTGGTGGACGCGCAAAAGTGCGTACGCACGGATGATATTGACGAAGTGGGCGATGCCACACATCTGACTTTTTTTGAGATGATGGGGAACTGGTCGCTTGGTGAGTACTTTAAAAAAGAAGCCATTGAGTGGAGTTATGAATTTCTAACTTCTCCTGTGAATGAGGGAGGGCTCGGCATTGATCCGGACAAATTGGCTGTGTCGTGTTTTGAGGGCGACGATGACTGCCCAAAAGATGAAGAAGCAGCCGGGGTGTGGGAGTCGCTTGGGTTTGTGCGTGATTCAGAGGCGCAAAATAGTGAGCGCCGGCGGATTTTTTTCTATGGGAAAAAAGAAAATTGGTGGGGGCCTGCCGGACAAACCGGGCCGTGTGGGCCGGACACGGAAATGTTTTACTTCACGGGAAATAATCCCGATCCTTACCATGCAGGCGGGCCTGCGGATAATAACGAATGGGTTGAAATCTGGAATGACGTGTTCATGCAGTACAACAAAACTTCGGAAGGAACGTTTGTTCCGCTTGCTCAACAAAATGTGGACACCGGACTCGGGCTTGAACGCGTGAGCGCGATTTTACAGGGAGTGCCCACGATTTTTGAGACTGACTTGTTCGTGCCGATCATGGCGAAAATTGAGGAACTGCGCGGCCACTCTGTCAGTGACTCCGAGGAAGATCGACTTTCCGCCCGCATTATTGCGGACCATCTCCGCGCCGCCACCTTTATTTTAGCGGATCCGCGGTCGGTCCGTCCCTCGAATACGGATCAGGGCTATGTGTTACGACGGTTGATTCGGCGGGCGGTGCGCCACGGCATCAAACTCGGTCTCCCTGAATTTTTTACCGTTAAAATTGCGGACGTGGTGATTCAAACTTATAAAGATGTTTATCCGGAATTGGAACGTACATTCGACTTCATTCGTGCGGAACTTCAAAAAGAAGAAGATAAATTTCACAGCGCCCTTGACCAAGGAGAACGTGAATTCGATAAAATGCTGATTCGACTCCAAGCAGAAGGCAGCCGATTGCTCACCGGCGACATGGTTTTTCATCTCTACGACACGTATGGATTCCCCTTGGAAATGACTAAGGATTTGGCAAAAGAACATCAATTAGAAGTGGATGTGGTGGGATATGAAAAAGCCTTTGAAGCGCACCAAGAAAAATCTCGCGCAGGCGCCACACAGAAATTTCATGGCGGGTTGGCGGATTCACATGAGGAAACCGTTAAATTGCACACAGCCACGCATTTGTTGCATCAGGCGTTACGCGAGGTGCTTGGGGATCATGTGTACCAACAAGGTTCCAACATCACGCAGGAGCGATTGCGTTTTGACTTTACCCATCCGGAAAAACTAACGGATGACCAAAAAGCCGAGGTGGAACGCCGCATCAATGAGGCGATCAAAGCCGATGTGCCGGTCCATTACGAAATGATGACCGTGGACGATGCCAAAAAACGAAATGCCATCGGGCTGTTTCCGGATCGCTACGATGAAATGATCAAAGTCTATTGCATGGACAAGTATTCCACTGAAATCTGCGGGGGCCCTCATGTGGCGCACACGGGGGTGCTTGGGAAATTTAAGATCAAAAAAGAGGAGTCGTGCGCGGCAGGCATTCGACGTATCAAAGCGGTGGTAGAAGGCGGAGAACATGACATCAAGTTTGCTGAGGAAGAAGCCGTTTAATCAACGTCAAGCAGAGCGTCCCCCATTGACAACCTTTTCTTCCTCCACTATAATATGATAGTGTCCCATTGATACTGGGGTCGCATCTTTTAACCTTTTTATTCATGGCTGTAAGTGTACCGGATGAAGATCGCCATGATGCTTTTAGCAATTACGAACGTCAATGTACGGGTGGCATTACCAGTGGGGACCACGTTACCTATAAAGATGAAGTTCATTTCGTTACCGCCGTTAGAACTTTTCAGGGTAAAATTTCACTACGCTTGGCAAATGCGATCGAAGAGTGGGTACCACTTAATGAAGTACAGCGTGTCTCTGATGCAGCCTAAACCAACTCCCCTTCCAGAAAAAAGTCTTGCGTATTTTTGACGTGAATTTTTACCAATTCCCCCACCAATGGACGTCCACTGTTAAAAAAGACCTGCTTGAACTCGGGTGTGCGCCCCGAGCAACGCGTGCCATCTTGTTTTTCCACCAATACTTCTACTGTCCGCCCCATAAATTCAGCATTTTTTTTATGAGAATTTTGTTTGAGCAAGGCGTTGAGACGATTGAATCGACGACTTTTTTCTTTGCGCGGGACATCGTCGTCCATGTGACGCGTGGCGTGCGTGCCGGGCCGCTCCGAATAAATGGCAAGAAAAGCCATGTCCCATTTCACGGCTTCCATCATGGAATAACTGGCTTCGAAATCTTCCTCGGTCTCCCCCGGAAATCCCACAATGATATCGGTTGAAATGGCGCACTCGGGAATGTGCTGTCGAATCAGTTCAATCAAATGAAGATAGTGTTCACGCGTGTAGGTGCGCCGCATGGCTTTGAGCACGTTAGTGCTGCCGGATTGAACGGGCAGATGAATGTAAGGCTGAAGCGTATCGAGTTCGTTGTGGATCTCGATGAGATCTTCTGAAAAATCATGCGGGTGTGGCGAGGTGAATCGAAGCCGCCTGAGCCCTTTTGATTTTAGCTTGTCGATTTCCCTGAGAAGCGTCACAAATGGGCGTTCCGCGGTTTCGCGCGCCCGGACTTCTTTTGATGAGGCCATGTTATTTTTTCCTTCATCAAAAATTTTAGAATTGAACGTAACGTTGGGAATCGCTCCTTTGACAGTGAACGGCGACCCCATCTTATCTTTAACACTGAGCCCGTACGAATCCACGGTTTGTCCGATGAGTGTGATTTCCTTGGCACCATTTTCTACGGCACGTGCACATTCCTCAATAATTTCCATCATTTCACGACTCTGTTCTCTCCCCCGCGTGAACGGCACAATACAAAACGTGCAGAACTTATCGCATCCGCGCTGAATGGGAATCCAAACTTGAACATTGGACTCACGCTTAGGGGCAATTTTAAAATAATTTTCCAGTTCGCCCCCTTCTCCCACTGCCTCAAGATTAAGGTTCACATGTGGGCGTACTTCTTGAATGAGTTCCCCAAGTTTGGCAACTTCCTCAATTCTAAACGCAATGTCCACGGATTTGATGAGGACCAGTTTGTCTCGTTTTTCAGACTGCTTGGTACTGGATTTTTGAACCATGCACCCGGTGATGGCCACTGTCATGTCGGGACGTTCGCGACGAATTTTCTCCAAACTCCCCAACTGTCCATAGACCTTGTCTTCGGCTTTTCTCCGGACCGAGCAAGTGTTGAATACAATCAATGTGGCGTCGTTTTCCGTGGTAGCCGGCGTGTAACCCAAGGCCTCGAGCACGGCAATGACCCGTTCCGTGTCGGAATAGTTCATTTGGCAACCAAACGTATTGATGTGATAGAGCATTTTTTAGTGGGTCCTCAAGAACGTCGGATCAATCGTGAAAATAACAAGGTGGGAAATCGTCCCTTCTTTTCCTTCAAATAGTCGATCAACTCTTGATGTCGATCCAATGATTGTCCCAATTGTACTTCCATTTTTTGAAGTTCAGTGCGTGCCTCCAGCCAGCCAATGTCTTTTTCCAAAAATACATTTCCTTTGGTCTCTTTAAAAAACTCGTTTAAGTAAGCATCCATCAATCGCTCTTTTTCACGGATTGATGCAAAGGCTTTTGAATTGCGCACTTCTCCTCGTTGCGTCACAATTTTTTCAAAAAAAGGAGAACATTTGGGTTCCAAACTGCGATAACTTTCCAATAAATAAGGCAAAATATCACGGCGTTCCTCAAATTGGATCAATAAACTCGTTTCCAATGCGTCCAATTCATTTATTTTTCTGAACAAATAATGCCAGACCCACAACACGCTCAAAGCAATCAATACTCCCACGCCAACCAATAAAATGATAAGGTCTGAATTCATAATGGTTTTATCAAGGACCCTCTGAAAAATACGGCATTGTTACGAAATTTTCAACCGTTTGAGCGATAGCCCCGCGAATGCGGGGCTAAAAGCAAACGTTTGGATATCATCCAAACACCTTATCCTTGATGAAGGCCGACGAAGGCGTATAAGGATACGATACGATAAGGAGGCCTGAATCATTTGCAGCCGAATGGTGGAAATTGCAGTCATTGGTGTATTTTTCAGAGGGTCCTAATAGCGGATTCCTAGCCAATGGTCACGCCAGGCGCACTTGGCAGTTGACCATGATGCTCCTGAGCAAATTTTTCTTTATAAGCATGACAGAGGTCCATGATGCACCGTGCCATTTCATATGGTTTTTCCACATCCTTGATCTCAAAAACAATTTTTTGAGCTGCGGTTTGTACTTCCAATGAACCAAATCCCAAGACATTTGCCAATAAACCTTTGGCCACGTGTTTCACATCCTGAATTTGAGACAGTTCGGTTTCGGAAATAGTGCGATGAAGAAAACTAACCTGATCAATACTAATGACTCGCTCATTTGTCACAATGATGATGTCTAGTTCATCTTCCAACCAACGGATGAACGTGATGAGCATTATGAGTTCAACATACATGAGAAAAATCAAAGTGGCCCACCGCTTGGCATTGGCTGTGAGTTCCAGAAAATCCGATCCAAATTGCAACATAAGGTAACCTCCGAAAGGAATTCCGGCAGCTATCACAAAAAAAATCCCCAATTTCAGATAAATGATCCAGTGCTTTCGAACCACATATTTGACGACTTCATCCGGTTTTTGTCCCGGAAAGTGATGGATCATGCTGACGAGTTAGTTCCGGATTGAGTTTTTGATGGCGACGGTATAAGATGTAATGTCGCTTGAACTGATCAATCTAATTTAGATAATACTCGGGGTTGGGTTAGGAGTCTAAAGCATTTTTTTGTAGAGATCGAGGGTGGCTTGCGCTGCTTTTTCCCAGGTGTATTCGCCGGAGAGTTGCGCGGCATTTTGTTTGAGTTTGTCGCGGAGGTCTGTGTCCCTAAGAAAATTGAGAATCATTTCTCCGATGCTACGAGTGCTGGTGGGGTCACAAAACAGTCCGTACGAACCTATAATTTCGCGGTGGATGGGCAGGTCGGACGTGAGAATGGGGAGATGACTGGCGGCTGCTTCGAGCAACGGAAGATTGAATCCTTCGGCAAGGGAAACATTCAAAAATCCGATCGCACCTCGATAATATTCTGCCAGCTTTTCAGGAGGGAGCGCTCCTGTGAAGTGGATATTTCTAATTGCACACTCCTTTAATGATTCTATCAAACGATTTGTGCCGTTTTTTATGTCTTCCATGGCTTTTTCAGCGCCCACTAAAATCAAATCAATGTCGTATTTGGGGGTGATGTATTCTTCGTAAGCTTCCAGGAGTCTATTGACGTTTTTGCGCGGATCATACCCCCCTACATAAAGAAAATAAGGTTTTTTATGATTGTGTTGTGGTCCTTTGGCTGAATAGATGGGAGAGGCTGCTTCGTGAATAACGGTCACATGATGAAAAGCAAACTGAATGTGATCGGTGAGTTCCAGTGCAGTGGTTTGTGACACGGCAATGATGCGATCCACGTTTTCCAGGGCTTTTTGAGCGTTTTTTTGATAAAAAAGAGATCGAAATTTACGACGATATTCCGGACGTTTCCAGGGGATAAGGTCGTGAACAGTGACCATTGTTTTAACTTTTTTCAGGTTCCAGGGTGCTCGAAAACGCGGATTGGCAGGGTAAGGGTAGTGGATGAGGTCCGGATTTTGCTTTTGAAGGGCACGCGGGCATTGCACCTGCTCCCACCAGAATTGACGGAACGAGTTTGAGAGAAGTTTTTTTTCGGGAACCAACAATAGCTGAACGTTCTGGGGAAGCTCAAACTGAGGTTTGGAAGGAAGCGCCTCCGGAATGGCCACAATCCATTCGGTCTGCGGGTCTTGCTTTGCCATTTCCGTGAGCAGATTGATGGAATACTGCCCAATGCCGGTATAGGGTTGGAGGAGAAACCGTCCGTTGAAGCCGATTTTCATGTGCAAATAAGTTTGTAATATAAAATGCCAGGATGTGTTTATTATAACTTAAAAATTGAGGATTGTAGTTGACAAAATGAAAAAACTATTGACAAAGTTATTGACTTACTATATTCTTGTTTTCCTGTTTCAATTTTAATCATTAAAATCATCTAATCATGTCTGAAAAATTCACGTCTCCCGATGCGTCTTCCGACACATCAAGTTCTCAATCGAAATTCAATTGCCCTAAATTTTCTCGCTTGGCAGCTTTCATGCTTGCCATGGCTGCGATGAGTGGTTGTGATACGCGCGGCAACTTTGGGTCAGATAATGATAATGACACCACCATTGACTGTGGAGAGCCCGAAAATTTTGGGCGTTGTGATTTTGATGGCGATGGCTTCCAAGGTGATGAAGAATGTAATGATTTTGATGAAACCATCTATCCCGGCGCACCGGAAACCCCTTATGATGGAATAGACCAAGATTGCGACGGTTCTGACTTGATTGATGTGGATAACGATGGATTTGGTGCTGAAGGCGTGGAGGGAACGGACGGGGTGCTTGGAACCGATTGCGATGATGTAGATCCCGAAGTCAATCCGGGTGCCCCCGAGGTTTGTGACGGTGTGGACAATGATTGCGATGGCGGTACTGATGATGAAGATCCTCAAGGTGCCGTGGACGCGGAGGAGTGGGGCCTGGATGTGGATGGCGATGGGTTTGCCGAAACATTTAATATTCTATCGTGCTTCCAACCCGAAAACGAAATCGTTGGGGAGTATGAATTTGCTTATGTTGTGCTTAAAGGTGATTGTGATGACCTAAACAATACAACTTTCCCCGGAGCCCCCGAGGCTTGTGACGGTGTGGACAATGATTGCAATGGCGTGATTGATGAAGAATGTGAACAATAATTACTCTATTTACTTAATTTTTTTCAACCATGACACCTCGCTTTCCAGCTTCCTCTCCCGACCATTCTCATTCCGGAGTACTCCCCTCATCTTCTAAAAGGCCTAATCGCTTGTCGGGTGCCTCCTCCTTATCCAGATCCAGATTGCTTCTTTTGCTTGGGGCTTTAGCGATTTCAGCTCCTGCGGGAGGTTGTGGCGGGAGCGGATCTCTTTCCGAAAACCCTTCGGGCAGAGAAGGAGTGGATTGCTCAACTTATAATCCAGATCTTAACGGACAATGTGACTTTGATGGAGATGGCATTACTGGCCCTCGTGATTGTGACAATCGAGATGACCAGATTTTCCCGGGAGCCGATGAAGTCTGTGATGAAAAAGACAATGACTGTGATGGTGCTATAGATGAAGGAGCTTGTGGCGATGATGATGACATCACCGAAGGCGATGACGACGATGATTCTGCCGAAGGCGATGACGACGATGATTCTGCCGAAGGTGACGACGATGATTCTGCCGAAGGTGACGACGATGATTCTGCCGAAGGTGACGACGATGATTCTGCCGAAGGTGATGACGATGATTCTGCCGAAGGTGATGACGATGATTCTGCCGAAGGCGATGATGACACGGTCGGTGATGATGACTCTGAAGGTGACGATGATGACACGACCCCTGAAGGCGATGATGACACAGCCGGCGATGATGACTCTGCCGGCGATGATGACACAGTCGGCGATGATGACACGGCCGGCGATGATGACACAGTCGGCGATGATGACACGGTCGGCGATGATGACACAGTCGGCGATGATGACACAGTCGGCGATGATGACTCTGCCGGCGATGATGACACAGTCGG
>Ga0210006_1001042_pt1 | contig 19723 bp, 12 predicted proteins | sample CryGey02umfilter_2_FD_185452 | JGI IMG/M metagenome (GOLD analysis project Ga0210006, IMG submission 185452) | Groundwater microbial communities from aquifer in Utah, USA - Crystal Geyser 4/10/14 0.2 um filter (SPAdes) (version 3) | ecosystem: Environmental > Aquatic > Deep subsurface >... | reverse complement strand
CCTTTCGAAATTAATAAATAGCAATTTGTTAAAAGCGGACCAACAATTAAATTTTTAATTTCCATTATTCATAGCATCCTAAAGTTTCAGTTTTTAGGGTACTAAAATTGGGAGAATTCGAGGAAAGACATTTACTTTATATTCTCTTTCCGGTTCCGGAACTTCGCCATCAACCTCATAAGGTAAGAGTTCTGGGGAAGAAATAGTCAAAGGAAAAGAGAATTTCAACATTTTCATTTCTGGCAAATTGGTATGGCTTCCCCGGCTAACTTGATAAAGATCAAAAAAAGCCCGAATTTTTCCAACGGTTTCAATAATACAAAGATTTAATTTACCGTCATTAATAATGGCATCGGGATTAATTTTGAAAATTCCCCCATAACTTGGACTGTTAGTTATGGCGGCTAATATTACTTTATTTCGATAACCTGTTTCACCCTTAATTTGAATTTGAAAATTGGGGATTCCAATAATGATTTTCCCCAGGGCGGCCAAAAGATAACTCAAATTTCTTGGCAAAAATTGATATTTTGTTTTAATGTCATTGGCTATTTTATTTATTAAAGCATCAAAACCGACACTAAAACAATTGATAAAATATCTATCATTTACTTTTCCTATATCAACTAAATCAATTTTATTTTGTTTTATTATTGAAAATGCTTCTTTAATATTTTTAATTCCAAGCTCTTTGGCAAAATTATTGCCAGCACCAGCGGGAATTATGCCTAAGGCAAAATTTGATGGAAAATTATTCACTCTCGCCCCCATTATTCCATTTATGACTTCATTTATCGAACCATCTCCTCCAACAACAATAATTCTTTGAAAACCTTCCTCAATGGCTTTTTTAGCTAAATTTTTGGCGCACTTTTCTCCCTCTTTTTCGGTAAATTCTTCTTTCGCCTCAAATTTTTTCTTAAATTCTAAAATCTCTTTTTCCAATTCATTTTTGACCGGAGGTTTAATAATAAAGAAAAATTTCATTTTTGGCTTTCCAAAAAAGTTTTTGTTCTTTTTATATGTTTTATTCCGGATAAAATTACGGCTGGAAATAATATTTTAAATATCTGAGGATAAAGAAGAAAAACTGAAATGGCAGCGGCAACAATTCCTATCACCCTACCTAAGACCTGAGAAATAAAGATTGAAAATAATCCTTTCAATTTCTCTTTAAAAGAACCTGCCCACCCAGCCTTTGGCTGGGTACCCGTTCTCTTTTTCATTACCAATTCAGTCAAAAAGATGAAAAATCCAATTACTACTAAAACCAAAAAGAGAATCTGCCATTTCAAAGCCAAAATTACTCCGGCTAAAGTAGCCAAACCCCTCCCTCCTTTAAATTTCAGGAAAATTGGCCAGTTGTGGCCTAAAACAACAAAAAAAGCGGCCAGTGCCTGACCAAATAATAAATTATAACCCAAAAAACTGAACCGTTGAGCTAAAAAAATTGCCAAGGCTCCTTTTCCGACATCGCCAACCAAAGCCATTAAAAGGGATTCTATTTTTCCGGTGGCTCTCCAAACATTGGCTGCCCCAATATTTCTCGAACCAATTTCAAAAAGATTTTTCCCGTAGGCCTTGGCAACAAGATAACTAAATGGAATCGAACCCAAAAAATAACTCAAGATTGAAATAAAAATTAATTCAGCCATATCTATTGATTTCGTAAATCGATAGATTTAAATTAATCGTAGAATTTCCCTTACTTTGTCAGTCCTTTCCCAGGTAAAATCTGAATCTTCTCTACCAAAATGGCCAAAGCAGGCAGTTTTTCTATAAATTGGCCTCAAAAGATTGAGTTGTTTAATTATTCCTCCGGGAGTTAAATCAAAAACTTTTAGAATAACTTTCAAAATCTTTTCTTCCAGAATTTTTGCCGTGCCGAAAGCATCAATGCTTACTTCAACTGGATTTACCCCTCCAATAACATAGGATAACCTCACTAAACATTTTTCTGCCAAACCTGAAGCAACAATGTTTTTGGCAATATAACGAGCCATGTAGGCGCCAGACCTATCAACCTTCGTTGGATCTTTACCACTCATGCTGCCACCCCCAATCGGAATTTGGGGACCATAAGCATCGACCACAGTTTTTCTTCCGGTCATGCCCGTGTCAGAAACCGGTCCGCAAACGACAAAACGACCGGTATTGTTAATATAAAATTTTGTTTTTTTATCTATTAATCTTTTGCATACCGGCTTTATTACCCTTTCAATAATATCTGTTTTCAATTTCTCCAAAGAAACGTCTGGGTCATGGCTGGCGGCAATGATGACATTATCTGCCCTTTTTACCTTTCCGTTTTCGTATTCCAAAGTAACCTGCGATTTTCCATCCGGCCTCAAATAGGGCAAAGTTCCTTTTTTCCTAACTTCGGCCAATCTCATCATTAATTTGTGGGCCAACATTATTGGTAAAGGCATCAATTCTGGAGTTTCTTTGCAGGCATAACCAATTGAAATTCCTTGATCCCCTGCCCCTTGCCGTTTTGTTGCTGCTTTTCTTACCCCCCTGGCAATATCCGGGGATTGTTCACTAACTGTATTTAATATCGCAACATTTCGATAATCAAAACCATAATCTGGATGGGTATAGCCAATATCTTTAATAACTTCTCTTACCAAATTATTAATATCAACCCAGGTTTTGGTTGTTATTTCTCCCCCAACAATAACGTAACCCTTGCTCGTAAAAACCTCACAAGCTACCCTGGCATATTTATCACCTTTCAAAATTGCATCTAAAACTGCGTCAGAAATCTGATCACAAATCTTGTCCGGATGCCCGGGAGCCACCGATTCGGATGTTAAGAAAAATTTTTTCATTTAAAAATTTTTTATTCTTGTTCCGACCTTTTCTCCTTTTAAACATTTTCCCAAATTTCCTCGCTCTCCACCAATGATATTTACCTCGATACCATTTTTTGCCATCTCTATGGCTTCCATTACCTTGTGGAGCATGCCACCTGTGACATCAATTTTCTCTGCTTCCTTTAAAAATCTCTTTATTTCATTGAAATTTTTCTTATTAATTTCTGGAATTATTCTTTTTTGAAAATCATAAACTCCTTCAACACCGCTCATCAATATAATTTTTTCTGGTTTTAATTTTTTGGTTAAGTAGCTGAAAATTTTTTCGGTTGAAAAAATTGTGCAACCCTTTTTTAAATCGAAAACTACATCCCCATAAACCACCGGAACTAAATCATATTTTAAACAATTTTTAATCGGTTCTAAATAAAAAAATTTGACTTTCCCTCCGTCCCCAATAGAAGCTGCCGAAGGCTGAACCGAGATTGCTTTTTCGCCTGCTTTGACTAATTCCCTGACTACAATTCTATTTATTATTGAGGCATCATTTTGAACTATACTATGTCCTCTTAAACTTTCTTTATTTATATATCCTTGGGCAGTTTTATATTTCTTTGCACTTATATGGGCAAAGGAGCCCTGCCCAGTTCCTATTATCAATTTAAATTTCATCTCATCTCTCAATTTATGGATTTCTTTTATCAATTCTCTTATCTTTTTCAAATTGGCAGTATATGGCTTTTTCTCTGTAATCAAAGAGCCCCCCAATTTTAAAAAAATTAGTTTTCCCTTTAAATTTTTCATTGGGCGATACAGGACTTGAACCTGTAACCTTTCGCACGTGAAGCGAACGCTCTAGCCATTGAGCTAATCGCCCAGGTTGGGAAGGCAATTCTTAATTATTTTACAACAAATTAAATAAAAAGTAAAATGAAATAAGTATGCCGGGTAGTGAAAATTCGACCACTGCCGCGGCAGTGAGGAAAATAATAATTTGTCGAATTTCTACTACCCGGTATGCAGGTTTTTGAGTTTTATTTTAATCCAAAACTAAAATCGGATTTGATTTTCGATAGTTTTTGTTACGAGCCGGAAAATATTTACGAAAGAAAAATGGGGGGCCTTTATCTGGTAGGACTTTTAAAAAATGTCTTGCCAAAAAATCTTCAACTCTTGGAAAAAATAGCAAAACTTATTAAGGGAGAATATTACAAAAAGACAATCTTTACGCCAGAAAAGTCATTAAAAGAAAGCCTAAAAGAAGCCAATAATTTTCTGGAGCAAATTGCTAAAAGAGGAGATGTTAGCTGGCTTGGAAATTTAAGTTTTGCCATTTTGACTTTCACCCCCCACCATGGCTTTTGGTGGGGGGTTAAATTGAATTTTACTAAAGTTGGGGGAATAAAAATATTTCTTTTGAGAACAGGTAAAATAATCGATATTGATAAAAAATTAAGATTCCAAGACATAGAACCCTATCCTCTGAAAATATTTGGTAATATTGTTTCTGGAAAACTGGCTGAAGGTGATTTAATTTTGGTTTTGACAAAAGAAATTTCCGATTTCTTTCAAGAAAATCTTTTATTAAATGAAATTGCCAAATTACCCCCCCACCATAATTTTGGTGGGGGTTTAAAAGATATTTTAAATGGGAAAAAAGAGGAGTTAAGTAAAATCTCCGGAGTTTGTTTAGCGATATCTTTAACAAAAGAGGTTGGGTACCCAGCCAAAGGCTGGGTGGGCAGAAGGGAAATAATTTTACCAAAAATTTCAAAGGAATTTTCTTTAAAAGAGGTTTTTAGTCCATTTTTAAGGTTTTTAAAATTCCCGAAAATTAGGATTCCTAAATTAGATATCGGAGCCTTAGGAGTAAAAATTAAACCCCGCATTTTTAATAAAAAGTTAATTTTAGTTTTGGCCCTAATTATCATCCTTCTTTTGGGTTTTATTTTTTCCCGACTTGAAGAAAGGCAAAAAATAAAAATTTTTGAAAAAAATTTAGAGGAAGTTAAAGAAAAATTAAATTTAGCTTATGGTCTTTTAATTTTAGAGAATCCCCAAGCCAAAAAAGAGGCAAATTCATTACTAAAAGAAGGTTTGGAGAAAATTACTTCTATATTAAAAGAAACTCAAAATCTACCAAAAGAATTGAAGGGGCAGGTTTTCTCTCAAAGAGATGAAATTTTAGAGAAACTTTATGGTTTAAATAAATTAGAGAGAATTGAAGGACCAGAATTATTTTTTGAGTTTACCCCCCACCAAGGCCCTGGTGGGGGGTTTATTCCTCAAAAGATACTCACATTAGGAGATGATCTTTATTTTTTCAGCCCTTATTCTAAAGATTTATTTAAATTAGATAAAGATAAAAAAGAAACTCTTTTATCGATTGATAAAAAATTTAATTTAGCAGAAATTTTTGGTGATTCAATTTTATTTTTCTCAAAACCCTCCCAAATTTTTCTTTTGAAATTCGGGGAGGAGAAATTAAATCAATTAACTATTTTAGAAGAGCCATATTCTGATTTCAATTTTGATGATTTTTCTTCCTTCAAAGGAAATTTATATTTCTTTGATAAAAAAGCTGGCCAGATTATAAAATATCCATATTTGGGCAATTTTCAATGGGGACGCCACCCACCCACCACCCTCCCAAGCTTCGCTTGGGCCCCTCCGGAATTTTGGTTAAAGAAATCGGTTGTTGGAAAGGGAATTTCAGTTGATGGATCAGTTTGGGTTTTGGCCCCCCACCAAAAAGATGGTGGGGGGGCAATCTCGAAATATTATGCTGGAAATTTGCAAGAAAAAATTGAGCCAAATATCTTTCCCCCTCCCAAGGATTTCTCAAAAATTTTCACCTCACCCACCCTTCCCTATCTTTACCTTTTGGAGCCTATTCAAAAAAGAATTGTTATTCTCTCTAAAACAGGAGAAATTGTAAAACAATTCCAGAGTGAAAAATTTGATAATTTGTTGGATTTTGCAGTCTCAAAAGATGGAAAAACAATTTGGCTTTTAAACGGCTTGAGGGTCTATCAAATTAAACTCTAAGCAGTACACTATTCACAAAAGAGGTCTGAGGACGCCTAATCAAGCTCCTCTTTTTTTTATTTTCTCTTTGGACTTGACAAATTTATTCTTTAGGTGTATAATTAAGGCGTGAAATAAGATAGTTCTTTGAAAATTTTAAAAAAATAATATAGAGGGGAAAAATTCGGATCACCTAAGTTGTTTATCAAGATTTTGGTGAATAGCTTAGGTGATCCGATTGGGAAAAGGAAAAACGATTCTACTGCCAAGACATCCGAGCCCTGACAAGATAATCATAACGGGAATTCTCATGAACACAGGAGAGTTCTCAAAGTTCGAGGTAATCTCAATGCTGCCAGATGAGCGATGGATGATAAAGATTAAGAACTCTGTCACCGTCGGCTTGGACGTTGACTACGAGAAGCTGTATTGGCGAAGTTATACCCGATTCTTAGTAGAGTCCAAAGAATTCGGTATCCAAGCAACTCCAGAAATCCAGAGACTGGTGGAACTAGCAGAAAAAAGCGTCCAACGCAGGACTGAGATAGGCAGCTTCAGCGACTTAATCAATGTTTTCTACTCAGCTCAGTATTGGAACAGGAACACTGGTGGAAACGAGTTCAGTGATGAACAGATAGTCCAGAAAGGGGTCCAATGTATCTCTGATCTCATTCAATTTAGTAAACTCAAATTGCAACGCGATAAATGGAGCGTAGAGCTAATCCAAAAGGAAGTCCAGAAAGTGGGTAACAAAGGGGTGCCAAGGCTATTCAGTTATCTTCAGCAATTGCATGTGGAGATGAAGATACAGTGCGATATCGTGGAACTAATTACGGCTCGAAAGCATTTGCGAGGCGAAGAAGAAGCACAACAATTCGCAGCGGAAATCGTGAAGGCTTACAGTCTAGCAAATCAAGTGTTCCAAGAGGCTATACAAATCTGTAAAAGGGAAAGTATGGCCAAGGAAACGGTGAGAGGAAAGATCGTCGCAACTAACACTGATAATCCTGTTTTCAGCGGCGCGGCAAATGTATGGTTTAAGCAGCCGGCTATTACAATTCAGCAATTCACCACTGGCCATACACAGATTTTCTTTAGACCAGATATTCCAGTGGAGCTCAGCGACAATCTCGTAGCAGTGCTGAGGGAAGAGGAATTGAAATTAGGTAAAACAAATCAATCCCTCCCCAAAGAAAGAAGAAGTCCAGAGATTCCACCGTGGTTCTATGTAAGGTCGCCATACGGGAGAATGCTCCTCAATGCGTCCACCAGAGCAGGCATTGAAGAAATAGCACCCACTAAGATTCCATTACCCCGGCTGATGGAATTGGCAGAATTGGTACTAAATTACGCCTAAAGGCTCGGAGTATAGAAGCAGAACTCAAAATCCCCTCTTTTTTTATTTTTGAGCAAAATTCTCAGGAAAGTTTGGGAAAAATCCATCTTTATCCCAATAGACATTTGCCTGAATGAAGTTTTTGTTGCAAAAAATTTCATCTAAGGGAAATGGTTTTGAACTTCCCTTAGGAGTTATCTCGACCCAATTGCAATTTGGACATTTCGCTATTTCGCATTTCCAATTGCAATGAAAACAAGTGAAAATCTTTTTTTCTTTGTGGAGACATTTTTCTCTTTTCTCTTTTTCTTCTTTTCTTTGAGTTTTTTTCATCTCTTCTTTTTTCAGCATCTCTTCCTGAACTTCCTTAAAAGTCCTTTTTTTAATTTCAAATTTCTCGCCGCTTCCTGCTTCAAAAAGTAAGATCTGTTCCTTTTTGAAAGTTTCAAATTTCTTCAAATTTGTTATTGAAAGATCGTTTAAGATTTTCATGAATTTTGATTGTAAAAATTCATTCTCTTTGTATCTTTCAACGAGAAGCAATCCATACGTTCCTAAAATTCCTTTCTCCAGTCTCTCAGCCTCTTCTTTATTTGATTCGACCCACCATCGAGGTAAATAAATTGATCTCGCTTTTCCTTCTACTAAAAATCTTATTAACCTAGCCATTCCGCGAGGAGAAGCAATAATCCTCCCACAATCCCTTCTCAAGATTCCGGGATGATTTGCAGATAAAATTCCAACTCCATTTATCGTATCTCTGAGGCACTTATCAGTTAAAAAAAGAGTCATCTGACCAGGGATAAGGACCAACTCGTTCATGGTTAGGTCAAAATTCTCCAAAAAATTCCTAACGAATTTCGTATCCTCAAAGTTTCCTTTAAAGAGTTTGACATCCTCCTCATCCAGAGTAACACCACTACCTAATAATTTTTCTTGAAGATCCTTTATTTTTTTAGCGATCTCATCTATGCTTTTTCTCCTCGAACCTAAAAAAGGTATGGCCAAATCCAAATCCACCTCGCTTTTGTAACCCAATGCTAAATTCTCATTGATTTTTCCTTGATTTCTTAATATTTCTCCTAATAAAATCTTGGCAATTCCGCCCATTATTCCCACATTTTCTTTAGCCAAAATTTCAATAACCTTCCCAATTTCTCCAGGGAGTTCTTTTAAAAAGGAACAATCGAGAGTATAAATTCTCCTTCTTAAAACCGGCATTTTATTTGAGTGCCAATTTTATTTTAATTCTACTTTGGCGCCGGCGGCTTCAAATTTCTTTTTTATTTCCTCGGCTTCTTCCTTCTTAGCATTCTCTTTAACTACTTGAGGACCAGAAGCTGCCGCATCAACTAAATCCTTCGATTCTTTCAAGCCCTTTCCGGTAACATCTCTGACAACTTTAATCACTTCAATTTTTTTATCGCCAACTGCAGTTAAGACAACATTGAAAACAGTTTTTTCTTCAGCAGCTGGAGCAGCGGTCGGAGCAGCAGGTGCAGCCACAACTTGCGGAGCAGCTGATACTCCAAATTTCTTTTCCAAAATCTTTACTAACTCTGCCAAATCCAAAACTGACATTTTCTCAATCTCCTCTACCAATTTTTTAAATTTCGCCGGAACCTCTATTTTTTCTTCCTGTTTTTTTTCTTCTGCCATTTTCTCTTATGATTAATTATTTATTGATTGACCTTTAACTGAGATAAAATGGAAACTAAATTTCTCAGATTACCTTGTAAAACATTAATCAAATTTGAAACCGGAGCTGATATTGAACCAACTAATTTTCCCAAAAGTTCTTCTCTGGTTGGTAATTTTGCCAGTTCCACAATTTTTTCAGCTTCGACAAATTTATTTTCTAAAAAACCTCCCAGAATTTTCAGATTGGGATTAATTTGAGAGAACTGAAAAATTATTTTAGCCGGGGAGATTTCATCTTTTAAACCAAAGACAAAAGCAATTTCTCCTTTTAATTTTTTAATTTCCGTTTTTAGTCCACTTTTATTAAAGGCTATTTGGGCCAGGGTTTTTTTCGTTACTTTTAGTTGCGAATCCACCATTTTTAATTTTTTTCGCAAATCGAAAATATCTTTCATTTTTAAACCAGTAAAATCAACAAAAATTGTCACTTTTTGTTTTGAAATTTTTTCTTTTAATTCCTCGAGAATTTTTTTCTTTTCTTCTTTAGTCTTTACCATAAGTCGATGAAAACTTCATTTTCATCTCCACGCTTCGCTGACGCTCGCGTAATTAAAAATGTCTGCTACCGCAGACAATCTATGGACTCCAACCCACCCACCACCCTCCCGCAAGCGGGCCCCTTCCGATCTCCATAATTTTGGTTTTACCTCGATGGGTCTTATTTTGGTGCCCATTGTCTACGGTAAGCTATATATTCTTAAATTATCTCTTTTCTATTTGCTTGTCAAGACCTCAATAATGGCTTTTCCGAACTCCTTGGCAGCACTAGGACCATTAGCAGTTATGATTTTTCCATCTCGAACTATTGATTTTGCTTCGTAAATCGCCCCATTTTCCTCTAAAATTTTAATGGACGATTTATCCATCGTTGAGCTCCAAACAGTGACTTTTTTTCCTTCCAAAACTCCAGCTTTGGCTAAAATAACTGGACTAATACAAATTGAGGCTAAAACCCTATTTTGGGAAATCGTTTCTTGGGCCACTCGATAAGAACTCTCATTATCAAGATTTTCGAGACAACCCGGACCACCGATGAAAACTACGGCATCAAAATCAGCCGGATTTATTTCAGAAACTAATAAATCAACTTTAACATCTCCTCCATCAGCTCCAGTAGCAGTTCCCGTTTTATTAGAAGCAGTTTTAATTTCAACTCCCGCAGCTTCTAAAATTTCCTTTGGGACAAAATATTCTTCATCCCGAAAATCACGAAAAGCAATAATCATTGCAATTTTTTTACCATCTAAAGTTTTCTCTACCATAGGTTTTTCTTCGGGCAAAACCTCCAGCTTTTTACCCAAATTTTGATAAACTAAAACTCCAACTAATATTATTATAATAATTACTCCGTAAATCTGCAAAGTCCGCCGCATATATTTATGATATAATAAACGAAGAAAATGTGCAATATATTAAAGAAAAGGGGGGATAAAGTTTTCTTAATTTTTTGTTTGTTTTTATTCTTTGTTTTAATTGCTTTTTTAATCGGGGGTTACTTTTTGCAGAAACAATTAATAGAAATTTATAATAAGCAAGAATCAATAGTAATTAAAGATAGAAATGGGGAAAATATTTTTATTAAGCCTAATCAAAAAGGATATTGGACGCAGTATTTAAATGAAATCCCTCCCGAATTTAAGGAATTTTTGGTTAAAAAAGAGGATAAATTGTTTTATTATCACTTTGGTTTTAATCCTTGGAGTATTTTCCAAGCCGTTTTTGGATATTTAGGAATTGGTAATAGAAAAGCTTCCAGCACTATTACTCAGCAATTAGTAAAGATTTTATTTGGAAAGGAGTCTGAAAGAAATTTGAAAAATAAAATCATTGAATTAATTTATGCTTTAAGCCTGGAAATCTACCAAAGAAAAGAAGATATTTTAAAAATGTATGTAAATTCTGTTTATTTCGGCAACCAAGTTCAAGGTTTATCCCAAGCAAGCCGGTTATATTTTAATTTATCACCCGATCTACTTACTAAGGGACAAATCTTGCAACTGTTAACAACCATCCATGCCCCGAGCGAAAACAATCCTATGAAACTTGATAATAAAAAAAGTGCTATTGCTCTGGCGGAAATACTGAAGGTTGATAACCAAAACCTGATAATCGTCAATTCTTTAACAGTAAAAGAGAATATAGGGAAATATTCTCATTTTGATGACTCATATTTTGAGTTAAAACCCTTTATCGAAAACCTAAATGAAAATAAACAGCTAACCATAGATAAAGAACTTACAGAAAGAGTAAGAGAAATTATAAAAAGGAACATTGATGAGCTAAAACCAAAGAATGTCCAAAATGGAGCAGCAATAGTAATTAAATTGCCAGAAAATGAAGTCTTAACCTTAATCGGCTCACCAAATCCCCAATCTCTCGAATCGGGCTACAAAATAAATATGATAGACGAACCAAGACCTATTGGCTCAACCATTAAACCTTTTATTTATCTAAAAGCGTTTGAAAAAGGACTAAGACCGTATACTTTAGTTGAAGATAGAGAGTATAAATACATTACCGCCTTGGGCTTTCCTCTTTATCCTAAAAATTTCGATTATAAATACCGAGGAGAAGTAAATTTGCATTACGCCTTAAGTAACAGTTTAAATGTTCCTGCGGTAAAGGTATTAGAATGCGTTGGCTTAGAAAATTTCTATAACTTTTTAGAAAAAAAACTTGAATTTAAACCCGTTCAAAATTGGGAAAGTTACCAATTAGGAATAGCTTTAGGAGGATTGGAAATGAGTTTGTTTGATTTATCTCGATATTTCACCATTTTCCCAAATAACGGCGTTTTGAAGGAAATCAAAATTTTTGAAGACGGAGCTCCTCCTTCTGAAAAAGTAATTTCCCAACCCAAATATATCCAATTGATTAATAAAATCCTCCAAGACAGAAAAACCGGAATTGAACAATTTGGATTTAAAAGCGAACTCAACCTCTTTCAAGAAAATTATGCTTTAAAAACCGGAACTTCCCGCAACTTCCAAGACAGTTGGATAGTTGGTTTTACTCCTGATTTTTTGGTTGGAGTTTGGGTTGGTAACCATGATGCTTCTCCCATGGATGAAATTTCAGGGCAAATCGGAGCGGGAACAATCTGGGCTCAGATAATGGAACTTCTTTTAAACTCAAAATACAATAAAAAAACTCCTTTTGATTACAGCCTTATTAAGGAATTTTATAGGGATGGAAATATTGAATACGGCCTGATGAATGATGATTATGAAAAAATATTGAATGCATTAAAAGAAAAAAGTTTAATCCTCAATCCCCACGACGGAGACATCTTTATTTTAGAAGAAAATACCCAAATAATTTTAAAAGCGGGAGAACCTGTTTATTGGTTTATTAATGGGAAGCCTTTAGAAGAAGACAATAATATCTTCATTCCTCCCTCATCATCAAAAGAAACTGGCTATTACCAAATAAAGGCAAAAGCCGTCAAAGACGGCTCTGAAGAAACAGTGACTATCTGGGTAACCCAATAAATTATTCTATTTCAACATATCTTCCATCCGTCCTTCCAAAATTTTCCGGGAAATACATTTCAGAAACCTGGGCTGGTAAATGAGTAAATTTGCCTTTAATTAAGGGCCTAACAAAATAATCAAACTCATAAACTCCCGGCTCTAAATGCTCAGCATACAAAAATAATCTATCATCATGAATTTCTTTGAAATCTAGATATAATTCCCTTCCTTTTAATTCTCTTTCTTGTAATCTGAGAGATTTTTGTTCTGTAGATAGGTCAAGGTTAACAATTTCCATTCCAGCCGGAATGAAATCTTCAACCATGACAAAATTTCTTGTTTTTGGCACAGTAATTTGAATGTGGTCTCTTAAAACTTCGCCAACTTTTGCTTTTTTTAGCGGATTTTCATTTTTCTTATCATCTAATTTATAAAATTCCCTGACAATACTAAATCCTTCATCTCTAGGAGGAATTTGATTAGCCGGTAAATAATATCTTAAGGCAAGGTCATAGTAAAATGCATTTGGAAGTCGATTGTGATTTGTTTTTTGAAACGAAATGATATTATTTTCATTGAATTTTAAATTTTGGATTGGAATTTCTTTTTTAAATTGTTCTAAAATTGTCTCTGGATTGAAATCAAATTTTCCTTCGGTTTTTTCATTAACTAATAGCTCAAGGCTAAAATTTGATTTTGTCTCTCTTTTCCATTCTAAATAATCGCAAAAGGCGTCAATGACTGAAATTGTGTTTTGAGTTGAGCCCCAGGCGCCATCTTTTTCTCTGCTATTTAAAAGCCATCTCAAAACTTTTTCTAAAATTGGATTCTGGGATTTGTTAGTAACCTGAGCCTTTAAATACAAAGCCGTATTTTTAATTGGCGTCTCATAATACTGCCAGATGAAATTTTTGCCGGTTTCCAAAAATGCTCCTCTACCGTCGATGTCAATTCTATTATCCAAAACTTGAAAAACCTTATTTTTTAATCCTCCATCAAATCCTCCTTTGGTTAATAAAATTGCTAAATAAGCCAAAGAGTTGTTGCTAATTTGCTCTTTCAAAAATAAATCATCATTGACAATCTGAACTATCTTTTCCCGTAACACTCCATTACCAGCAAAATTTGACAATTTAAATAATGTATAGGCCGTTAAAATTATGTTGTTTTTGTCTCTATATAAATTTTCATCAGTAGTTATTTTTTGATAAAGATAATCAGCGGCTCGATTTAAACTGTTTTGGTTAATTGAAAATCCAGCCAAAGAAAGATTATTTAGTGTCTCTAAGACATGCAAGGTTAAGTGGAAATTTGAATCCCCGTATCTCCAAAAAGAAAATCCACCATCTGGCTGTTGGTTATTGTAAAGTTCAGCCAAACCTATTTGAACAATTTCTTCAATAGAATATTCTTTGTCCTCATATTTGATTTTTTCCAATTTGAATTTCTCTCCAATATTTGGTAAATTCAATCCTCTTTTCACTACCGCAATGGCATTCAATTTAGAAGCAATTTGTTCTGAGCAACCGTAAGGAAATTGTAAAAGATAATTTAAGGCATCTGAAAGGAAAACAGCTAAGGTAGCGCTACTTTTTATTGTTAATTCTCCCTTATCTCTTTCAACATTTTCTGGTAAAAAGAGATATTCTTTAAAGATTGGAGAAGTTGTGTAATTTGAGGTTGCAGTAACTTCATAGGTATTGTTAGGCGTGATCTTAATAGATTGCTCAACTATGTCTTGCAATGCTTCACCGATGGTTGAAATCAAAAACTTGTGTTCGCCACCTTTAATTTGAGGTGGAGCTTGAACTTTAAAATAAACAGTCTCTGATTTGTCAGGTTTTATTTTGATTTCCTTTTCTGGTTTTTCATCTTTTAAAATTAAGGTTTGGCTTTCAAATTTAACTTTTACTTTTTGAGTTTCTTTTGACTGATTGAAAACCTGAGCTCCGATAAAGAATTCATCTCCCGGAACAACAAATCTTGGTTTGAAAGGAATAGCCATCAATTCCTTTTTTGTTAAAAACTCAATGTAATTTGCTCCAACTTTTGTATCCTTTGTTATCCCAATTGTTTCAGTTTGCCAGGTTGTTAAATTGTCAGGCAAAGTGAATTTCACCTGAGCCTTCCCTTCCTCATCAGTTTTCACTACTGCCTGCCAAAAGGCAGTTTCTTTGAAAATTCCTCTCTTTTTCAATGCCAAGGCTTCCTCAGCCATTCCTCCCCCTCCCTTTGTTGGAATTTTTGTTTCAATTAAAATGTTTTTAATATTTGAGGCAGTTGAAACTGTTAAGGGGAAACCGCCATAGAAAAATATTAAAGGATTTTTCTTTGGATTTCCTTTTAGAGCTAAAACAGAAAGATCAATAACAGCAGCTGAAATTTCAGCGCTTACTCCCTTTCCGGTCCAGTCTTTTGTTAAAATATCTAAAGTAACTTCCTCTCCCGGTAAATAAAATTTCTTATTAGATTTAACTTCGATATCAAGTTCATTTTTCTTTCTATCAATTTGAAATTCAACCTTGCCAAATTTGATTTCTGGTTTTTGAGAAACTAATAAAGCAGAAACATAAACATTTGGTAAATATTCTTCTTTAACTTCAAATGAAAAATTGTAGAGATTGCCCTTAATTTCTTTGATTTGGTAATCAAAAATTTTTCCTCTCTCAATTGAAATTAGAGCCTTGGCTTGAGAATATGGAGATTTGATTATAATCTTCCCCTCCTCTCCAATTTTCAAATCAGTTTTTTCAGCCTCAATTTCCAATTCGGTATCGGTTGTTGGCTTAATACTCACTTGGCCCTCGCCCCAGATATAGAGATTATAAATACTTGAAATTAAATTTTTTCTTTTATCTAAGGCACTAACTTCTGCCTCATATTCCCCTTCCTTTTCAATTTGAAGCTCCAAATTATAATTGCCTTTATCATCTGTATCAAAATTAAAACTCTTTACCAATTCTCTCTTCTTTTCCCATTTGTAAGAATAACCTCCATCTGCTTCTTGTCTTTTTGAATAAATCCAATTGATTTTGTAAAGATCGAGTTTAATATTTTTCACTTTTATTTCCTTCCCCTGAGTATCAACTGACTTTACTTTCAAATTAAATTTTTCATTTTTCCCAAAGAAGGATTTATCTGAATTTAAACCCAAATAAAATTCACCAGCATGTAAAATGAACGATTTTTGGCCAGAAACGCTTTGGCCCAAATTGTTTTTAACTGTCACATCAAAAACAATAATTTTGCTCTTTCTTTCTTCTTCTTTAAATAATTTTTCCAAATCTAAAACCTGCGAAATTCTTGCTTTTCCTTCCTGGTCAAGAGAGGTTTTACCTCTCAAGATAAATTTTTCTCCAAAATGATAAGGTGGCTCATAATACCACTCCCTATCAAAATCAAAATAGCCATCTTGATATCGGTCAAAATAATAGTTTTGAGAACTGATGGTATATTCCACTTCTCCACCTTCTAAAGGAACCCCAAAATAATATCTTGCCTCAACATCTAAATTGACGGTATCTTTTGAAATATATTCTTCTTTATCAGTTTTCAATTTCACTTCAAAAGGAGCTGGGACGTACTCTAAAGCCTCAAAATAATTACAAGAGTACTCCTTTGCACAGATTCGATAAGTGCCCAAAGGAGCATTTTTTTCTAAAATCAGTTTTGTATTGAAGGTTCCAAAATCACTAATTTCTAAATTTTGATTTAAAATTTCATCTCCTTTTGAATTGAAAACTTTTAAATTAATTGGCTTTTCTCTGAAAATTTCATAATTTCCATCATAACCTATTCGATAAATTCCCTTAATAAAAACTTCTTGACCAGGCCGATAAATTGGCTTGTCAGTGTAAAGATAAATTTTCCGAGCAGACATAGCGCTTTCTGCCCATTCCAATTTGCTTTCATTAATCAAAACTGTGCTATCTTGGTCTTTAGTAATTACTATTCCGGCTAAATTATAAATGGGGTTGGAAAAAGCGAGACCATCTTCACCAGCAGAAAAAGAACTAGAAAGAATTAAACTTCCATCAATTTTTTGATAGAGATCTATTTTAGCTCCTGAAACTGGTTCCAAATTTGTTAAATCAACTACCCAATAAAGATTTTTGAGTTCTTTTAATTTTTCCGGTGTTAATGGTTCTCTTTCTCCCCAGCCTTCAGCTTCAGGGGAGATTCTTTTTTCAGTGACAGCTAAATTGGTAACAGTTAAATAGGTCCTTTTGTAAACCGGGCGAGAAATTTGTCTACCCCCTTCCCAAAAACTACTTTTATAATTTGGATGATAAAAAGTTATAATGTAGTTTCCAATTGGATTTTCGAAATAATCTTTAACATCAAATTTGAAATAATTCTTGATCCAATATTTTTTAGGCAACTCAATTCCATCTTCAATCCTTTCTTGGCAATTGGTTATTATCTCGGGAGACTCATACCATTTTGGTCTTTTTAAAAGATAAGAGAGAAAATCTTTTGCTGACAATTTACAAATATCCACTCTAACATATTCCATATTCTCTGTGGCAAAGGTCAATTTTGTTTTCTCAGGTGTGGTGACATTATAATCTCGTTGGAGATAATAAAAATTAAGGCCAAAAGAAGGCATTTCCCCGGTTTTAAATTTTATTGATAAATTTTGTTTTTGACCAAAAACGTCTTCCAAATTTAACTCCAAAGAATAATCAGCCTTTGGCATCAATCCATAACTTATAGTGGTATGAAATTGGCCAAGATCACATATTTCACCTGGGAATTTTTCTGGAAATTTTTCTTCAACTTTCCAAGAATTTCTCCAATTATTTAATTCATAATCCAAATTTGATTTAAAATATTTCTCATAATCCTCTTTTGCCGGAACTGAAATTGGATTGTTACTACAAATAATGAGCTCAGTTAAACTAGCACTTAAAGAATTATTTTCGGGAAAGGTTCTTAAAATTTTAAATTGAGGATAAGAAACTATATCCAATCTTTTGGGTTCTTTGTTTAGAGTTAATCCCTCGGCATTGACAATTTTTTCAAAATTGACCTCTAACTTCTCTGCCAAACCAATTTTTTCACTTTGGAAAACAAGATAAATTCTCTTTTTATCTGGCACTTTTTCGCATTCTATATCCTCAGAGATAATCTTTTCCTCTTCTTTACATTTTTGGCCATAACCGATATCCTTCAATTTTTGAGCAGTTATTTTACTTTTTCCCAGGTCAATCTCTTCGTAAAAAGTGACCCAGAGTTTTCCCTGAGGGTCAAAAAAATCAGAACTAACATAACTTGTTCTCTCAGATTCAGCTGAGATATTTTCAATAATGCCAGTGACATTAATATCTGCTGTTCTGGCTTCATCTAAAATAATATCCCCTTCTAAAGGATAGGCTTTATTAATTTTTAGGGTATAACTATTTTCAAAATCCCAGAGCTTTTCTCTTCCAAATCTATCTTCCTTTGGATAAATTTGAATCACTGACTCATCGATATTTTCTTTTTTAATATTTTTTGGAAATTCAATTTTGAGTCCGATATTTGAAGATATTTGAGCGAAAAATTTCTTTAGTGATTTAAATCCAAAGACTTCTTCTTTCTCGGGAATTTCCTCTTTTTGTTTACTTTTATATTCAGCAATAAAAGGTATTTCTTTGCCAGTATTATTGTTGATTAAAGTAATCTCCTTTTTTGTTTTTTCTAAATCAACGGGCTGATTAAAATAAATGGAAATTGGTTGATTATAAATGATTTGGCCTTCGGTTAGATTAAGATATCTCAATTTTCTGGTTACAAATTCAATTTCCTTTCCTTTCACTGCCAGACCATCCATTGAAACCAATCCCGATTTCATTTGCATCTTATAATTGGAAGAGCGAATTAATCTTTCTTTTGGAATAAACTGTAAATTGTTAGTCGAGATCCATTTAAAGCGTCCCTCGGTTTTGGGAGTAATTTCAACTGGAACATCTTTACTTTCTAAATATCCCAGAGTTGTTAAAGGAACCATTGGCCGATTAAAAACTATTGTAATTTCAGTATCTTCCGGAGTCTCTGAATTTTCTCTTGGAAAAATGGCAACAATTTCTGGATCTTCAACTGCCAGAAAATCACTCTTAACTAAACCACCATCTAGCATAGTCAATTCAACTGAATAATAACGACTCAATTTTAACTTTTCATCGGGTTTGAAAAAAAGAATGTTAGAATTTTCAGTCAATGATGCTGCCGAAACGAAATTGAAAATTTTGTTAAAAGCATTTTTGCCTTCACTCACCCACTTTCCATTTATTTCAGGTTCAAATTTAATATTTTTTTGAGCAAAAACTTTATCAATACCAGGTGGCAGATTAATTTTAATTGCTGCTGATTGGGAAATTTTCTCTGGAACTAAGCGATAGGTTTGAGTATAGAGAGGAATTTTAGGAGCTCTTCTTTGCCAAAAATAAAAGCCGAGAGAGATCATTCCTATCAATAAGATTAGAAAGATGAAATTTCTCGGTTTTAAGAATTTTTTAATTTTATTTGTCATTATTTAATTTTACCTAAGATACTTTTCCTTGGCAATATTGTGTTCCTCCAAGGTTTTACTAAAAATTGTCTTTCCTTCGGGAGTAGAGAGATAATACCAATATTCGCTATTTTTAGGGTATATCGCAGCTTTAATACTATCAATCCCAGGATTACAAATTGGACCAGGTGGGAAACCTAAATATTTATAAGTATTATAAGGGGAGTCAATTTGGGTTTCCTCTTTTGAAATTTTGGTTGTGCGCTTTCCAGTGATATAGGTGATAGTCGCATCTACTTGTAAGGGAATATTATTTTTTAACCTCTTCCACAAAATTCCCGAAACCAATTCTTTATCTTCATTTTTACTCACCTCTTTTTCTATCAAAGAAGCCATAGTAATTATCTCAGAAATAGTTTTCCCCTGTCTTTGGATTTCTTTTTTTAAATCAGGAGTTAGTTTTTTATCAAAATTATCTCGCATTTTCTTAACGACCTCTTCCCCACTAACTCTTAACGGAAACTGATAGGTATCCGGAAATAAAAATCCTTCTAAATTTTCACCTGGTAATTTTAACCCAATCATTTCCTCAATTTGTTTTTGAGTCCATCCTTCTGGTATCGTCACTACTATTTTTGCTATGTAGCCTGAAATAATCTTTTCGGCAATTCTATTTATGCTTTCTGACGAAGTCAAAGAATATTCTCCAGCCTGGAGTTTTCTTTGAGCTCCTTTTATAAATATATAAAGATCAAATAAAAATTTATTTTTGATCAAACCTTCTTTTTCTAAATTTTCAGCAATCTGGAAAAGGCTCTCACCCTTTTTTATCAAAAATATTTTTTCTTCTCGAAAAAAATAATTTACAGGCAAATAA
>Ga0210006_1001041_pt1 | contig 19726 bp, 19 predicted proteins | sample CryGey02umfilter_2_FD_185452 | JGI IMG/M metagenome (GOLD analysis project Ga0210006, IMG submission 185452) | Groundwater microbial communities from aquifer in Utah, USA - Crystal Geyser 4/10/14 0.2 um filter (SPAdes) (version 3) | ecosystem: Environmental > Aquatic > Deep subsurface >... | reverse complement strand
CATCCTGCTTTCCCACCTCAAGCAAAACGGCAACTACGGACTTCATCGCGGATTCTTTGCCCGTATTCTCCCGGCAACTTCTCTCAGACCCATCTACTTTCTCCCCTCAGCCATTTTGATTGGTTTTATCTACCTTATTCTATCAACCATCTTTCTCTTCATGGCAAGGGATCCCTCCCCGTCATTGCGAGGAGGTATGACCGACGTGGCAATCTCAATCCACCAGATACGCACATTTGGCATCTACTCTTTCGCTGCATATTTCTTTGTTCTATTTCTCAACTCCCTCTGGGTCTACATCGTCATTGCGAGGAGTGAAGCGACGCGGCAATCTCACTCCACCAACGCCATCTTTCAATCTCTTTTTTCCATCCCCGTCATCTTCATCACCCACCTCTGGTACGGCGCTCGTTTCCTCCAAGGATTCCTGTTCACTAAAAAGCTAGTCAGATAGTTCCGTTTTGGAACAATCTCTCACCAACAAATCCGCTTGTTGCAGTCTTTGCAACAACTTAAGTGAAAGATTTCACCTTTCTCAATCATCTGAAAAGAATAATGTGCATTTTTTGCACATTGCTTTTTGTCCCAACCATTTCCTTTTTGGAAAATGTTGAATCAGTTCAACGAGACACAAACTCAATCTTCAATTTCTTTCCAAAAGCCATGGCTATTGCGTTTACCGTCTGAAGCGTCGGGTTGGACAAACCGGCTTCAATCATAGAAATCTTGGCTTGAGTTGTCTTAGCTTTGACGGCAAGCTGCTTCTGGCTAAGTCTCTTCTCTCCTCTCGCCTCAATAATTGCACACATAAGCTGAAACTCAGGTTCAAGCTTGTCATATTCAGCCTTTACCTTGGGATCACTGAGTAGCTCTTCAACTAATTCATCGGCATTCTTTAGGTTTCTCATAAAACAATTATACCATAAAAGGAATAATCAGTCTTGTATTAGATCCTTTAGTCTTTTGGTAATAATGGAAATATCTTTGGGACTAGTTTTTTGGGACTTTTTAATAGTAATGTGCAACATCATAATTCCGTCTCTATGTGGAGTACAAAAGATCCGTAAATTATCATTTCCGAGGCTTCTCATCTCCCAAACTTGCAGACCAGCTAACTTTTTAAGTGAAGGATTGTTCTTTGTAAGCCCATACATTTTTAGATATTGAATTTGTCTAGCAATCTTTGATTTTTGAGATCTAGTTGCCTTTCGTGCAAACTCACTTATCAAATCAGAACCTTTGTTATTTTTATACAAATATACATAGTATTTATCCATATCTCCATTTAACACCAAACAATACCCGAAATCAACCACGAACAAGCATTTACTGCTAAACTGACAAGATAATTCTTGTCATCCCGGACCTGATCCGGGATCCAGAAATAACTGTTAAACTATATCTTTAATGACTCAAATAATGACCACCGAAGACAAAAGCGAGGCCGTCCGCCAGGATGGCTACACTATCACAGTCGATCTCGACAAATGTATCTCTGCTGGTCCCTGTTCAATCGTTGCACCCCTCACTTTTTATCTGAGAGACTCAGACGGCAAGGCTCTTATCCTTGATCCGGATGGGGACACACTGGAGAAAGTGAAAGAGGCGGCTAGATCTTGCCCCATTCTTGCTATATTTATTAAGGACAAAAACGGAATGCAAATCTTTCCATAAATTGTCGTCATTGCGAATCTCGTACTCGAGCTGTGGCAATCTCACTCCATCAAACAAATATAATCAAATGATAAAAAAACCAAAATCCAAAAAACTCCGTCTAGTCGTCGGTTACCCTCCTATGCCTTCCGACAAAGGTGTCATGCTTCTGTCTCAGAACCGCCAGTTTCAGTACTTCAACGCTAAAACTTACATTTATCCCATGGTCCCGGCCTATGCCGCCTCCAACGCCGCGTCTCATGGTTATAAAGTCAAATGGATGGATGGCATAGCAGAGGAACAGACTTTTGAAGAGTGGCTCAAAGAACTTAAAAAATTTAAACCTGATGTTCTCATGGTGGAGACCAAGTCTCCAATCGTCAAAAAACACTGGGAAATCACCAAACTTCTCAAAAAAGAACTCCCCAAACTTCTTTTGGTCTGGGTAGGGGATCACGTCACTTTTGCTCCGGAAGAAATGATGGACAATAGTAAGGTTGACTATCTCATCACCGGTGGTGACTACGACTTTGTTATCGTCAATCTCCTCGATCATCTTACAGCGTCATTGCGAGGAGTGAAGCGACGTGGCAATCTCACTCCACCTACCCCCCTCGAAGCCGGCGTCTGGTGGCGGGTGGGTGACAAAAGGATCAAACAAAAACCACTCGAAACGATTAAGAGAAAGGGCAAGGATGTCTACGCTAACTCGGGTAAGCCCAGCATTGCACACGATCTAAACGAACTTCCCTTTGTCGATCGCGATCTGACCAAGTGGGAACTCTACTCGGTTTACAATGGCAACTATAAATATACCCCGGCCACTTATATGTACTCCGGCCGTGACTGCTGGTGGAACCGTTGTACTTTTTGCGTCTGGGATCACACCATCAATCCCATTGGCTCATACAGAAGATTTACGGCTCAGCGCCTATTTGATGAAGTCAAACATGTCGTGGACAAGTATCACGTCAAAGAAATCTTTGATGACGCCGGTACCTTTATGATCGGCAAACCTCTAACAGATTTCTGTAATATGCTCATTGATTCGGGGTACAACAAAAAAGTCGTCTTCAGCTGTAACATGCGCCTTAACGCCCTTAAGCAAGAGCATTACGACCTAATGGGTAAGGCCAACTTCCGCTTTATTCTTTACGGTATGGAGTCGGCCAACCAATATACCCTTGATCACCTCGACAAAGGTCTCAAGGTTGAGCAAATCGAAGAAGGTGTCCGTATGGCCAAGAAGGGTGGCCTAGATCCTCACCTAACCATTATGATGGGTTACCCTTGGGAAACTTACGAGGATGCGAGGAAAACAGTTGACCTGGCCAAGAAATGTTTTAAAAAAGGTTATGTGGATACTCTCCAGGCCACCGTTGTCATTCCATATCCAGGTACCCCACTCTGGAAAGAGTGTAAAAAAGAAGGTTGGCTCCTTACCGAGGACTACGATGACTACGACATGAGAAAACCGGTGATGAAATCAACCTTGACCGAAAAACAGGTATTGGAACTTACCCAAGACCTCTATAAATCTTTTCTCAGTCCGAAATTTATGATGAGAAAAATCACCGAGATCAGGAATCTGGATGATATCAAGTTCCTCTTCATGGCCGGCCGGCGCTTCCTTGGCCACATGATGGACTTCTCTCCCAAACAGCTCGGCCAGCACAGCGAAAACACCTAATTGCCTCAATCAATCTCTTCTTTTAGAATTGAATTACAAATATTGGTGATATCCGCAGAAAAGACTTGTGCCTCAGGTTGGTCATTTATCCACTTGATTTTTTCCAGCATTGTAGTGGGGAACTCAGTGAGTTTTTTGGCCACTTCAGGGGGGAATATACCTGCGGCCTTAGAATTTGCGTCTAGCTTTATTTCAACTACGGCAGACTTATCGAGTGTCGCAATTATTTAATCCGCATTTGAGATAAAATTTGCATCCGAGTACTTTATCTTGTAGGGGATAAAGTGTGTCGTTGTAAAACGAATTCATAGCCGTCTTTGATAGCTTTTTTAAATAATTTTGGTTTTACTTCTGGCCAGTTATTTTTGATGGAATCTAACGAAACCATCTTGATGGCATCGTAGTAGTTAAGGTTTTCTAGGACTCTGGAAATAGCCCAAGCCTGGTTGAGAGAACCGAAAGTTTTTTGGCCACTAAGTATCGAGTCGAACTCCGAAGGAGAGATCTGATAGTCCCAAACTAGTTGTTTGTAGGCACCCGGAAGCATAGTTTAGTATACCATGCCGACCCCACCTCCAAGGGAGACGATGATATCGTCATTGCGCGTTTCGTACTCGAACCAAAGCAATCCAGGATTGTTCTGGATCCCCGCCCCATCCACCGGTTGGCGCTTCCTCGGCCACATGATGGACTTCTCCCCCAAACAGCTCAGCCAACACGGCGAAAACACCTAGCCACCATGATGACTCAAATTAAGCTATAATATGGATACACTAATCTAAAATGAAAAACTGGAACACAAACACTATCTCCATGAATAAATCGGACAAGGAGGTTTGGTCTTTGGTCCAAAAAATAAATTATGGTCTTGATGGTGAGAAGCTATCTGCTAGCAAGGTCAAAAAACTATGGCCAAAACTAACCCCCAATCTAATTCCCGCCAGAGAAAGGATGTTTAAATGGCTGATCTGGGGAAACAAATCTTAACTGACTTTCAAAAGATTCTGCTTGAAAGTATTGGTCAAAGCAAGTATCTTACCGATCATTTTTTCTTTCAAAGGCTATTGAACTTAAGAACCAAATAATCAAATAAATGGATGGACTTCTCGCCCAAACAGCTCGGCCAACATGGCGACGTTCTCAGCGATTAACAAGTGAAACAAATCACGTCATTCCGGCTCAAACCTGGCTTCATTCCAAAAAGCAAATCAACGTTGACAAGATCGAAGCCTGAAAAAAGAGTGTCCCCTTCACTCTTTTGTACCTGAAGCACAAATCAAACATCCAAAGTTTCCTAATAAATTTAATTCTGTGTTGAGTAAAAGTTTATTGACATTTTTAAAAGGACTAAGGAAAGAAAACAGGTTAAAAGTCTTGATGGATATAGACTTAAAACCCTGATTCACAAGTGTGTATGATAAGGATTTGGGAGTAAATTTTGAGAGATGTTGCTTACCCCCAAACTTAGGGAGAAGCGATAATAAATCAGAAATGTTTTCTATTATTGGCCATAGACTTTCATAATTTGGTGTAATTATAATAATCTTTCCCCCTGGGTTTAGCATTCCATGAATTACTTGAACCAATTTTATAGTCTCTCTGAGATAAACATGTTCAATTACGTCAACTAAAATAATATAGTCATATTTTCTATCTGTGACCTTAAGAGGTAAATTCCTAATATCCGACTTAACTAGAATAGTGTTATTTATGTTTCTTTTCCTTAATTCATTTCTTAGGAAACCCAAAGCTTCATCGTTGTAGTCGACACCGGTAACTTGTTTAAAATTACTTGAGAACAAAATCTCAAAATTTCCTGATCCCGTACCAAGGTCAAGAACTGTTTTTGATGTGTCGGGTATTACTAATTGCTTTAATATTTCAAACTTGTTTTTATGCCAAAACCTTTGAGGCCATATCTTGCTTCTGATGGCCTTATATTGGTAGTCTCCCTTAATACCAATTTCCTTCTCAATTATCATTTTTGACATCTTACGTATTACAAGTAATAAAGTAATATGACATGATTAGATATAATGTACAATCCCATTAATATCTGAAACTCCACATGCCAGTAAAATTACCCTCAATTACAGTTGTAATTCCAACACTCAACTCTGGAATGGTATTGGAAAAATGTCTGAAGTCCATATCTATTCAAAAATATCCGAAAACTAAAATAGAAATTTTAATTGGAGACGGAGGATCGACGGATAATACTGTTAGTCTCGCCAAAAAGTACAGTGCGACCGTTATCCCAAACAAACTAAGAACCGGTGAGTCCGGCAAAGCTGTGGCGGTGAAAGCAGCGACAGGTGACCTCATCGCCCTTATTGATTCCGACAATATTCTCCCTAATATTCATTGGCTCTCCGATATGGTGCAACCTTTTACTGACAAAAGCATTATTGTCTCCGAACCAATTCTTTATACTTACCGCCCGCAAGATCCACTCCTTACCCGTTACTTTGCCTTATTGGGTATGAACGATCCCATCTGTTTGTTTATCGGTAATTACGATCGCTTTTCATATATTACCAATCGCTGGACAGATCTCAAATTTCCTGAGGTGCGGAAACACGGCTATCTGGAAGTAACCCTCAATCGCGAGCCAATACCAACCATCGGCGCCAACGGCACTATTTTTAGGAAAGAATATCTCCAAAAAGCCACCAAGCACTCAGATTATTTATTTGATATCGATATACTTCTCAAACTCATCCGCTCAGAAGGGGCTGTCAAGATCGCCAAAGTAGACACTGGTATCATACATACTTTCGTCGAAAACGACGCCGCCAAATTTTTCCGTAAACAACTCCGAAGGATCAACGATATGTCCTTCCACAAAGCCAAGAAAAATCGAGCTGTCGACTGGGAAGGCTCGTTTATGCCAGGCATCCTTAAATTTGTTTTTTCTTCCTTGCTAATTTTCCCCATTCTTTATCAGACCACCATCGGATACATCAGAAAACCAGATCCTGCCTGGCTCTTTCACCCCGTTGCCTGCTATGCTACCCTATTTATCTATATTTATGGTTGGATTCGAGGTAAAATTGCTCCAGCGGAATCCAACCGTGAAAAATGGAAACAATAAATATAGGAGTCTTGACTTATTCACTATTTCTCATCTAAAACCCAATAGCCTAATAAATATTAATAAAAGTCAAAATAATGAAAGCACTTATAACCGGATCGGGTGGTCTAATAGGTTCTCAGGCAACAAAACATTTTATTGATGAAGGTTTTGATGTTGTGGGCATAGATAACAACATGAGAGCTTATTTTTTTGGAGAAGAGGCAAGTACAAAATGGAACGTGGACAAACTCAAAGGCGACTTCAAAGATAAATATACACATTTCAACATAGATATCAGAGATTTTGAAAAACTTGAAGAAATTTTTAAGAAATATAAATTTGATTTAATCATCCACACCGCTGCACAACCTTCACATGACTGGGCTGCTAAGGAACCTATGACTGACTTTGGAGTTAATGCGAATGGTACTCTAAACATGCTGGAAAATTTCAGGAAACACTCTCCGGAAGCAGTCTTTATTTTTACCTCCACCAACAAGGTCTATGGGGATACCCCCAACTATCTTCCTCTGATTGAGAAAGAAACCAGATATGAAGTAGATCCAAAACATCCTTTTGCTGAAAGAGGAATCGATGAATCTATGAGTATTGATCAGAGTAAACATAGCATTTTTGGTGCTTCAAAGGTTGCGGCAGATGTAATGGTGCAAGAATATGGCAGATACTTTATATTAAAAACCGCCACTTTTAGAGGCGGCTGCCTTACTGGACCATCGCATAGCGGGGCTGAGCTTCATGGCTTCCTAGCTTATTTAGCTAAGTGTATTGTCACGGGTAAGAAGTACACCATCTTTGGATATAAACAGAAACAGGTACGGGACAATATTCACTCATACGATCTAATCAAAGCCTTTCATGAATTTTATAAGAGGCCAAGAGTGGGTGAAGTTTACAATATGGGAGGTTCAAGATATTCAAACATATCTATGATGGAAGCTATAGATAAACTTGAACAGATTTCAGGCAAGAAGGCTAACATCGATTATCTGGATAAAAATAGAGAAGGCGATCACATCTGGTACATTTCTGATGTAAAAAAATTCCAAGATCATTACCCAAAATGGAAATACAAATATAACATTGATATGATCTTGGAAGATATCGTTAAACATGGACATTTCGAGAACTAAAGTCGTAATTGCCACCCACTCTCTTGTGTACGGAGCTCCACAGGCTCTCCGGGAGTATTTAATGCTAGAAAATGTAAAAGAGTTATTGTTTATTTCTCATCCTCTTCAGATCGACGGTTCAAGATCAACTTCGGAAACAATTATAAAAGGAAAAAGTAGTAAAACTCAAACAAGTCGACTAAGAACTAAAACACCAATTCTAAACTATATTATCGAGTCGGTTCTAACTTTTCGTTGGGTTTTTAATAAAAAGACAACATATGACCTTTATGTAGGAGTAGATCCTCTGAACTGTGGAATTGGAGTAATACTTAAAAAACTTGGCAAAGTAAAAAAGCTTGTTTATTACACAATTGATTACGTCCCGAAAAGGTTTTTAAATCGAGTACTAAATAATATTTATCATCATATTGATAAACTTTGCGTGTCAAACGCTGATGAAACATGGAACGTTAGTAATAGAATCGCTGAGGGGAGAGAAAAAATCAGAGGCTTATCAAGAAAAACATACAACAAACAAAAAGTCGTCCCTATTGGGGTGTGGATAGATAGGGTTAAGAGGCTACCCTTTGGGAAAATAAAAAAAAACCAACTTTTGTTTGTCGGCAATCTCCTCGAAAAACAGGGGGTACAGATCGTCTTAGACTCAATTCCGGATATAGTAAAGAAACTTCCAGATTTTCATTTTTTAGTAGTTGGTGGAGGGGAGTACGAATCGACATTAAAGCAAAAGGTCAAGATGCTAAAGCTGGAGAAGCATGTCACCTTTACCGGCTGGATAAAGGAAAGGGAAAAGCTAGACACTATAATGGCCGACAGTGCCGTTGCCATAGCCATGTATGATAAGAAGAAAGACACTTTTACCTACTACGCAGATCCTACCAAACTAAAAGACTACTTATCTGCCGGTCTACCAATACTGCTTACTGATGTTCCTCACAACGCCAAGGATATCGAAAACAACAAATGTGGAATAATCATAGAATATGACAAAGGTAGCATATTCCAAGCCGTGGTCTCTATAATGAAAGACGAGGGCAAACTAAGGGGATATAGGCAAAATGCCCTCAAATACATCAAACAGTTTGAATGGATCAAAATATTTTCTCACAGCACCAGGGCACTATGAAAAATGAATTAAATAAATACGGTCAGTACAAGAGCGATATTTTTAAAAAATTAAGTTATAAATTCGCTTCCGGAAAAAAGGTATTAGATTTGGGGTGTGGTGATGGTAGTGATTCTGAAATACATTATAAATGTATACAAACTAAAAGTCTCTGGAGTAGACGTTTATAAGCATCCGCAAATTAAGAAAAATAAAAATCTAAAATTCAAACTCGGAAGTATATACAAAATCCCCTTCGAAAATGAAACTTTTGACTACGTATACTTACATGATGTACTACACTACATTGATGAAGTGAATCAAAGTAGACAAAAACACATCGAGGGATTATTGGAATTAAAAAGAGTAACTAAAAAAGACGGAACTGTTATTATCATCGAGGGAAATCGATATAACCCACTGTTCTATCCTCATATGGTAAAAATGCTCGGACATAATCATTTCAAGCAAGCATACTTCTTAGACCTCATCCGACAGGTTTTCGTAGGGGCCAGATTCAAACACTTCGAATCACATTCGTATCCACAAAAATTTTTATGGTTTTGGAAAATGTACGAAACAATTATGGAAAAGTTTTCCCCAAAATCGCTGTTGGCATACAACGTGGCAATAATAAAAAAGAAATAGCATGTACCACACGATCAAGCAAATCGCACTAGACTGGGATTCATACCTGAAGCTAAACAAAAACAGAAACATCTTATTCTGCTTTCTGGTTTTATTCCACAATCCAGGAATGTTCTTTTCGCTTTTATACAGGGTGGAAAGATACCTGATTATTCATAAAAGCATAATGTTTAAACTAGTTGGGTATCTCTTATTTCCTGTTTATTTCCTAACAACATACTTTATCCTGGATATCGACATAGATCCCAGGGTGGAAATTGGTGGCGGACTCTATCTACACAACAAGGGAATTGTAATAGCTCATACAGCCAAGGTAGGTAAATTTGCTCATATAGTCGGACCAGTCACCATTGGAACCAAGAGTGTTGAAGACAGCCGCTCTCCCAAAATAGGAGATCGCGTTACTATTGGAACAGGTGCCAGAATAATCGGTGGAATTAATATCGGAAATGAGGTAACAGTTGGTGCAAATGCCGTGGTTGTTAATGATGTTCCAAATAACTGCACCGTTGTGGGTGTTCCAGCAAGAATAGTAAAGAGGTAATGAAAAATAATCTCATTTCGGTAATCATCGTTAGCTGGAATGGCAAAAGGTGGATTAAAAAATGTCTGGATTCAATACATAAACAGTCTTACAGAAACATAGAAGTTATTTTTGTAGACAACAACTCCACGGACGATTCTGTGGAATACGTTAAGTCCAAATATCCAGATGTCAAAACAATTATAAACAATGAGAACTATGGTTTTGGTGTGGCAAACAACATTGGAATAGAGCGTAGCAAGGGTGATATTCTTTTTTTGCTTAACAACGATACTGCAATGCCTCGAGATACGATACAGAAGCTTCTTGAGTGTAAGACGGATTTGGGGTTGAATATCGTTGGACCAAGACTGTTAAACACAGAAGGCGTAGACCCCCTCGGTGGTCGTTTTATGCAAAGTGATCCCTTAGGGTCTCCAGGTGTAGATCCGGTAAGGTTGTTTTATATTGAAGGCTGTGCGTTAATGATCGACAAAATGGACATCACTAAACTTAAAAGATTCGACGAAAAATACTTTATGTACGCGGAAGACATTGATCTCTGTTGGAGAGCGCATCTTTATGGAATGAAACTAGGAATCTGTGAAGACGCGAAAGTTATTCACTACGGTGGAGGATCTTCGCTTAAGACTCAACTGAGAAAGGGTTTCAGGCATACAAGTTCATTTTCAAGGAGGTTGTGGGTTGAGTCATACACTCTTAGAAATATACTTAAAAATTATAGCCGATTAACACTAGTTTTAGTTATACCAATTTACCTGGCTTTAGCGCTGCTTGAATCATCTATCTATTTATTGACAGGTAACACTAGGTTGTTTAGTGTCGCTTTTAGGGCAATCGCTTGGAACTTGGTAAATATCGGTGATACGATTAAAAAAAGACAAATAGTACAGAGTAATAGGGTCACGAGTGATGCCTATGTTTTGAGTAAAATGTATGTAGGTTCGAATAAAATTAAGGCTTTTTTGCAATATGGTATTCCACAATTCAAATGAAATATGGATAAATATAACTACAATAATTCTAAATTCGGTACTCATCATATTATCGCAAGAGAAATAGGAAGGGGGAAAGTAATTCTTGATGTAGGGTGTAACAAGGGGTATCTGGGAGCTATTACTCCCGGGAATATTTTTTACGGGGTAGAAATGAGTCGGGATGACGCTAGGCACGCTATCGAAAAAAATAAATATAAAAAAGTCTTAACACTTGACTTGAACGAATACCAAAAAATAAATCTAAAAAAAAAGTTCGATGTCATCGTGTTTGCTGACATACTGGAACATCTAGTCGAACCAGAAAAGGTATTACGTCATTTTGTGAACAATCTCTTAAAGAAGGGAGGGACCGTCATTGTGTCTCTCCCAAATGTGGCCAATATCGCTACCAGAGTTGGGCTACTATTTGGAAACTTTGACTACGCTGACAGTGGAATTTTAGATAGTACGCACTTGCATTTGTACACACCAAACAGCGGCAAGCTGTTATTAAAATCTGCCAGACTAAAAATCAGCAAGACACTATTTAGTTCAAATAACTTTGGATTCTTAATACATAGTTTTCCCGTACTTGGACCACTACTCGGGTTCAATCTAATATTCAAATGTCAAAAAAAGTCTTAATAAACGCCATTACTGTTGAAAACGGGAATCTGATACCACTTCTATTAAAGTCACGAGAGTGGCAAAAAAATAACGTAGAAGTTACAATATTTGCAAATATATATTTAAAAAAGAGGATAGACAAGCTGGGCATTATTAAAGGTTATAAGTTTATTGAGCTAAAAAACGACAAAAGATTCTTTACTAAACTTCAGTTTGTAATTGAGGCCGCTAGAAGAAATATAATCGCTCTTAGTTATATCAAGAAGCTATTGGCTAACAGATTTGATGTGGTTTATTCGATTTCGTCAGTCACAGATTTAACAATTCTTCCCCTTGTTTTAAAACTAATAGATAAAAGAATTAAGTGGGCAATTGTGTTTGATAACATTGTTCCGTTACATGACCCTGGTCCGAAATTAATCAGATTACTGGGATGGACCTTTTTTCATCTCAGCACTGTTATCATCAGAAAAGCCGATGTCGTTTACGCGATATCAGATGACCTAAAGAACTATCTAATATCGCATGGAATTAACAACAAAAAAGTAATTGTCACTGGTAATGCTATTGAGTCGGATGTTATAAAAAAAGTTAACAGAAATAATGAATTCGAGTACGACGCCATATACGTTGGAAGGATCAATGAGACAAAGGGTATTTATGAAATGTTGGAAGTATTGAAGATTCTTGTAAATAAATACGACAAATTTACATTGGGGATTGTGGGGGAAGGAGATAAGCATACGATGGATAATTTTAAGTTAAGAATTGGGAAAATGAACCTAAGAAAAAACGTAAAATTTCTTGGATACCTAGATGGTACAAATAAGTTTAGGGCGTTGAAAAAAGCCAAGACATTTTGGTTTCTAAGTTTTTCGGAACATGAGAGTTTTGGGGTTGCGTTGCTAGAAGCTGCGAGTTCCGGTCTCCCCTGTTTCAGCTATCGTTTGAAGCCTCTTGTTAAAATTTATAAGCACTCTGAGGTGCACATGTCACCAATTCATGATTATGAGGACATAGCCAAAAATGTTTTGGCTACATTCGCAACTGGCAACTTTAATAACGAAAACGGCACGCGTCTCTTGAATAAGTATAGTTGGGACTACGTTGCGCAGAAAGAAAGAAGGGCTTTTAGCGTTTAAACATGAGAATACTTGTATGCATACCCAGCTGGGGAACCAAAAATAGTTCTCACCTAAACAGAATTCTTTCGGAATATGATGACATAGCACAAAAATATGACGTTGATATTTTACTTTTCCTAACTGATGACCTTGACGTCAGTCGGCACAATAACGTTAATATTAAAAAGATATTTTTTCCTAGAGAGATTAAATATTTACTGGTTCACCAGTACAAAAGATACATGTCTGCGAGACTAAATAAATATGACATTTTTATATATAGCGAAGATGATATCTTGATTTCTAAGAAAAATATCGATAGTTTTATGTCGCTCTCTAAAGACTTGTCTGGAACAAACCTGGTACCTTCGTTTATTAGATATGAAATAAAAAAAGGCGATAAGTATAAATACCTAATTGATTTACATCCCGGGAATGCTACATCAAGGTACGGTACCTTATTAAGTAGATTCATAGCTTTTAAAAACAGGTATTTTAAGGGAAACATTATTTTCAGAGTGCATCATCTCACTGACAGTGTTTATATCGAACCAAATAATCTGCACAGTGGCTGCTTTATTTTGGACAGGAATCAATTAAGGGTGGCTATTGAATCTGGCAACTTCCAAAAAGGTCCTCGTGGTGGATATTGCGGTGTATTGGAGTCTGCAGCATCTGACATATACTACCGGTGTAGCCTACAGAAGGTATATCCATTAGACAAGTTGGAGAGTCTCCTTGTACACCATCTACCAGATAAATATGTAACAGAATTAGGTGAAAAATATAAATACAACAAGGCAACAGTTCCAAACCCAAAGAAAGTCAGACAAATTTTAGATTTATAATCAAAAGATGGTCTCACCACTCAATAGAATATATCTGAACCCAGTTTTTGGCAAAATCCTGCATCCGTTCGTATACATCTTTAGGAATGAGTTAATTGGCTGTAAATCAGTATTGGATTTGGGCTGTGGATATACCTCACCACTACAATATTGTGATGGGGTGGGGTACAGTGTTGGTGTTGAGGCGTTCAAGCCATACATTACTATTTCTAAAAAAAATAAAATACATTCTAAATATATACATAGCGACATCCTAAAAGTAGACTTCTCCTCAGACAGTTTTGATGCTGTCATCATGACAGAGGTACTGGAGCATTTAAATAGCGCTGACGGAATCAAATTGCTCAAAAAAATAAAAAGATGGGCAAAAAAGAAAGTTGTTATCACCTCTCCTAATGGCTACTTCCCCCAGGAAGAAACAGACAAAAATCCTCTACAAGCTCACAAATCTGGATGGGATGTTAATACAATGAATAGCTTAGGCTTTAAATGTCGTGGAAATGGGGGGTTTTCCCGACTGCGGAAGAACCTTTATGGTAATGAAGGACAGTCTGGTTTGGTTCAGCTATTTTGGATTTCAATCGCAACCATTAGCCAATCCATAGCCTATTTTTTTCCGCAGTATTCCTTTGGGATAATTAGTGTCTACACAAAAAAACAATGAAAATTCTGAACAAATTAAAGAGTTATCTGTCTGTGTATGCTGAGTGGAAATCCTATGCCGGATTTGTTTTAACCAAATATTTGTTTATGCATTTTAAGGAGTTATACCTAAGGGATGATGTTGATTTCACCAGGTCATGCGATTTTTCAATTAACACAGATGACAAAAAAATGCATGAACTTAAGAGGAACCTCGATAAGCAAAGTGTAAAACTCATAAACACGATGATTGATAGACAAAAATACATACATACACACAATCTAATTGCCACTGGAATATTTGATAAAACAGAGCTAAACATACAAAAAAAGATTAGCGTTCGCAAATACAAGAAACAATACCCTCTGACAGGGTCTTATCCCGTTGAGACCTTTATTTATCACAATGGGCTTGCTTTGGTACCACAAGACATAGTTGATAAGGCATCTGGTTTGGCAGCAATTGATGCCGGGGCATTTCGTGGTGATTCTGCAATCATTCTTAGTACAGAGTACAAATTTGGAGAAATATTTTCCTTCGAGCCTGAAGACAAAAATTTCGAAATACTTTCCTTGGTGAAATCAGAATATAATCTGACTAATGTCCAGACTGTTAAATACGGCCTGGGCAGAAACAACAAATATTCCTATATAACCGGAGAAGGCTTGGGGCAAGCCCTTAGCGCTACGAACCATGGGAGCAAGAGGGTGCAAACTACATCAATTGATATATTCTCAAAGGAACATGACTTAAACGTTGGATTAATTAAAATGGATATCGAAGGATCTGAATATGATGCTATTGTCGGAGCCAGTGCTGTCATTAAGAAATTTAAACCCATATTACTTATTTCCATTTATCACAACTCAAAAGACTTTTTTGAAATCAAACCTATGATTCAAAAGTTAAATTCTAAATACAGATTAAAGATTAGAAAGATAAATCCTTATAGTTTGACGAACGAAGTGGTATTAATTGCATACTAGAAAAAATGAAAGATATTTATAAAAAAATGTATCATGAGTCCAGAGAATTAAGCTTGTCAGGCAACCCTAGACTTGCTGTAATGCTCGGGCTTGTAAAAAGTTTAAAACTAAAACAGAAAAAAATACTAGATGTGGGTTGTTACGATGGCACATTTTTGACGATGATTGCCGACAATTCCCTGTTCGGTGTTGATGCGAGCGACTATGCGGTAAAAAAATGTAGAAAATTAGGCATAAATACAAAACAATTTTTTTTTGATGACAAAAAGAAGTTCCCGTATGACGACCATTCATTTGATCTCATCATCGTAGGAGAAATTATAGAGCACATCTATGATACTGACTTTTTCCTTGAGGAAATTAAGAGACTTCTTAAGCCTAAGGGGAGACTAATACTTTCAACACCGAACATAGCTTCACTGGGGAGGAGGTTGTATCTATTCGCTGGAATAAGCCCGATTATAGAGGACTCGCCTAACGAGAAAGATAGTTCTGGCCATATCAGATACTTCACTCGCAAATCCTTAGAGAAGTTGCTGGTGAAGCATCGCCTGAGAATTAAGGTGTGCAAATCTGATATTGTAAACTTGTCTGGAAATGGACAAATAAGGTCAGGAGCCCTAGCTAGCTTGTTTCCATCACTTGGTCAATCCATAATAGTTTTATGTTAATTATAAAGTGAAAATCACAGGCCTTCACAAATATATTCTTCTTATAACTCTTTTTTTACTTGTTGCGGCTGTATTGCACAACAGTAGGGCTGGTATGATTTTCTTCGGAGATAGCAATATTTCATTTTGGAGAGAGAACCATTATTTGTTCAAACCATTTATATGGCAGGATGGTGATTATGGTTTCTTTAATCCATTAGGGGTAATTAACCTTCCAATTCAGTTTGTTTTTAGAATACTTTCCTATTTTACTGACATATATGTTTTAAGCAATCTCTACTTCTATGGTTCAATCTTAGGATTATTTATTTCGACATTGTACTTAGCAAAAAAAATACACTCGAAAATACAACCAATAGACTGTCTTGTAGTCACATTATTTTCAATTTCTAATCCAATTACAGCTGGAATACTACTTTCACAAACCGACATCGCCATTTCATTTATATTTGTAAATTTGTTTGTCGCACATCTGTTTGTTTGTATGAAGAGAGACAGATTTTTCTTTAAAGATCTTGTCGTTTTTTCAGTTCTTACTTTATTTATAAATACATACTTTTTTAACACTCTACTTTTGTTCTTTGTGGTAGCAATATATTTCTTGTTTTTTAATTCTTGCTTCATTCGTAAGAATTATAAAGGAATCGTTGTGTATTTTATATTTATGGTACTGGTAAATGGATTCTCAGTGATTGCACCACCTTGGAAAATCTTAACCTCTAAATCCCAACTGGTTACTTTTTATTCAAAAGAAGCAGCTGACGGTGTTTTGATGGCAAGCAGTAACCAAATTCGAAGTTTTTCTCCATTTATGTTCTCAAACAGCTATATCACCAATCCTGCAAATTCAGCGTCATTTTTCTCAAATCCATTTATCGTCATTTCGGGGTTTGCGCTTCTTTTGATCTGTTTTTATTTTCTTCTAATTAAAAATAAATCCATAGACAAGGATGATAAAAAGTACATTAACTTTTTTGTAACAGTATTTCTTATTTTCTACGTACTTTCGTTGGGTTCAAGGAATCCATTTGGCAACCTCTTTATGTATTTGTGGAATTATATCCCAGGGTTTAATGTATTTAGGTCGACTTTTAAATTTCAGTTTGTGATTAACACATCATTTACTATTTTATTGGTCTATTCACTTAAATATATTACTTCTAAGTGGGTGAAGGCCACAATGTTTATTGGGGTAATAATATTGACTTCTTCCTACTTTCTCAATCCATACTTCGTAAGATTAACTAAACCTTATAAAATACCGGATTACTATTTTGTAAACGAGAAAGCGGAAGAAAACTCTAAGCTCGTCGGGTCATACAAAATTCTACCTGTCACATACGCCGGTTCTCCATTTTTGTACACAGCCTTTGATTGGAATCCAAACGAATTTGACTCTGCAAACATCCTGAGATTTTTCTTGCCCATGGCAAGTGTTTTTACACCCTTCAGTGCACCGTCAGTGGATAAACCTTTGGAGAACGAATTGTGTAATAAAGATTCAACATGGGCTGTAAACCAGGAGTTTGTCAATCGACTGCTGGGTATACTAAACATAAAAAAAATAATCATCCAAAATGACCTCAGATACAAGGAGGGTTTGTGTAAAACGAAAGTAAATTTCCTTGACAAACATTCGGTTGGTGCACTTGACTTGTATTCTGCAGACCCCGCATACTTCTTACAACATATCTATTCGCCTAGAGAAATCGTGTATACGGAATCAACCTTAGACCATTTGCAATGGGTGCTCGAATCTGCCCAGGCGACAGCGTCATCATATTATTTCAAGTTCCAGAACGCAGAAAATGAAATCATAAAAAGTTCAATAAAAGTGGAAAACCTCGCCACAGTAGTCGAGTTTAAGAAAATCAACCAAACAAAATATCGGGTAATTGTCCACAATTCGCCTAAAATATTTCCGATAATACTTAGTGATAGTTATGATTCTGGTTGGAAGGTGTATCTTTCGCGCAATGGTATAACATCCGCAAAGGTTTTTTCCGGCAGTTACCCGGTTATTGATTCCAGCGATAATGACCAGGCGTCGCCCCTTGAACTTGCAGAAATGGTTGAGGCTAACGAAGTGAATATTTACACGGTTCAACCCGGGAATAATTCTATTAAGTTTGTATCAAAGAAACTTCAGGGAGTTATACAAAATGACAATCTAAAAAGTGGCACTATTTTTGAAACATGGAATAAAAAGCCTGTCGGGGACAACGATCACTTTGTGGCAAATGGATACTCAAACGGCTGGCTCATGAACATATCAGATATTTGTTCCAAGAATCTTGAGTGTACGGTTAATAGTGACACTTCGTACGATTTTGAATTAATTATCGAATTCCAACCACAACAACTGTTTTATGGTGGATTCATTCTTTCCGTCTTTACTCTCGGACTAAGCCTTATATATATTCTCACTAGGAAACATACTAAATGAAGAGTTCTGTCGTTCAAAAATACACACACCCTATTCTGATTATTGTCATTACCTTGTGTGGTTTGTTTCTTAGACTATCGGGCACAAAGTTCGGGTTGTCATACTGGAATGACGAAAGCCACACGGCGCTATTCTCAAGAGGAATACTTCTTGGCGGGGGGGGGGCTGTCGTTGATATTGGAACAGGAACTGGAATATATCAGGTAGCCCTCTACTACACCACTGCTATATCATTCAAATTGTTCGGAACCTCGGAATTTGCAGGGCGTTTTCCATCAGTATTGGCTGGAGCGATATTGATTTTATTGGGCTATATTATTATCAGAAAAATCCTTGGGTTCAAGGAGGCAATAATTACCTCATTTCTTCTTGCATTCTCCCAGATTCAGCTTGCTTGGTCTACTCAGCTACGTCCATATGTCTGGCTTGAGTTGTTCACGCTATTAGTAGTGTATTACCTGTATAAGAACATCAAGAGTACAGACAAACTGATTGATACTAACTTTGGCTTGGCAATTGTGTTTTCTTTAGTCGCCACACTATTTCATGGTACTGGCTTAATAAGCTTTGGCATAATATTTTTTGTCGTGATTTACAAAAGCATAAAAGGCAAAAGGTTTCGTTTCCTGGCGTCTGTGCCCTTATTTTCTATCGTTCTAATTGTTCTTTTATATGGTTCATACGGTAACCTTAATTCAGTCATATCGATATTATTATCATTCCGCTTTTCCCCTCTCCATTACCGCATTTTTCTAACCCATAACTACCTTTGGCTAATTATTGGTGCTTCGGTTGGCTTCTTCGCTTTATATAAAAGGAACCGGGAGCTAGCTTTACTTTTGGGAGGATCAATTGTTTTTATTTTTGCCATAGCAATTTTTAAGATTAATCCCAATTATGTTCGATATTCCCTTCCCGCTTTTCCATTACTGTATGTTCTATTTGCGGAAGGGGTTGTATCTATAATTGACAAAGTCTCTAAGAAGGAATACCTACGTTGGACACTAGTCATTTTTACCTTCATGCTCTTAAGTTTTACAGGAAAATTTTCTTTCAGGCCTCAATATTATTATTCCATCAATGCAGATGTACGCGAGAACCCGATAGTTGATTACAAGCTTGCTTTCGCCAAAATCCAAACTTTAATTAAGGATAAAAAAGAGGTGATTCTCATGGACGCCTGGAATGACAGGGTCCCTTGGTATTTACCAGGCCAAGAGTACATATTTCTGACTAAAAACGGTGCCGGAAAGGCAGACCCTGTATTCGGTGAGAAAATGATTGGTACTATTGCTGAGTTTGAAGTTGAAAAAAAATCATTTCCCTCAGGTGTTGTTATTGTTGAAGATTGGCAGAGCCAGACCCCCGAAGACTTGAAAGAACATATTCGAAAGAATTTGAAATTTGAATTCATGGTTCAAGATCTCCCCTATAACGAAAATGACCATTGGGGAATCAGTGTCTACAGCTGGGGGATCTAACCTTTTCTGCCGGTATCCCTTCCCAGGTAAAATACACTTAATCAGTCGGAGTG
>Ga0210006_1001040_pt1 | contig 19734 bp, 22 predicted proteins | sample CryGey02umfilter_2_FD_185452 | JGI IMG/M metagenome (GOLD analysis project Ga0210006, IMG submission 185452) | Groundwater microbial communities from aquifer in Utah, USA - Crystal Geyser 4/10/14 0.2 um filter (SPAdes) (version 3) | ecosystem: Environmental > Aquatic > Deep subsurface >... | reverse complement strand
CGTATCGGTAGTACGGATAAAGTCATCATTAGAGATATTCATTTTCTTCCAGGCTGATTTAAATTCTCCTGCTATAGCATCACAGTGCTCTTTCGGTTCTCTGTTCATCTTTTTCGCAGACTCAAGAATCTTTGCACCATGTTCGTCGGTCCCGGTAAGGAAAAAAGTCGGGCTGCCAATAAACCTGTTCCACCGTGCCAGGACATCAGCAGCAACTGTGGTATAGGTATGACCTATATGGGGCGAGTCATTTACATAATAAATCGGTGTCGTAACATAGAATTTTTTCATTTATCTAACATTTTCAGGACATAGGTATATGGATTCTCAAGATAATAAACTGTCTTAAACAGATTCCTGTTTTCGTTCAGGGCTGGAAGAAGGTATTCTCTAATTCACCTTATATTTTTTCAATTGATTTTAAGAATCCTGGATAAAATTTCTTTATCCTTCCTGAGACCAACCTTTCAGTATTTTGAAAAAATATTTTTTTGTTCCCCTTTGTTCTATATTATTACAAATAAGTTCTTTCACTCCTTCGTCTTACGTAAATGATTTCAATAAGTTTCTCTGTTGAATCAAATCTATATCCAATCCTGAAATTCCCCTGTCTTATCCTGTAGTAAAATTCTTTACCTTTTTTGATTTTCTTTACTCCCGGCGGTAATGGATTAAATTTAAGAACCCTGATATTGTCAGCAATCCGCTGAAGGTCATCTCTGTTGATATCTTCAATATCTTTTTTAACGCTTTTCTTTACAATAAGATTATACATTTATCCCTTTATGTTTTAAGTGTTTATTCCATTCCGCTTCACTAATTGATGGTTCATTCTTCCTAGACTCTATAACAGCAATATCTTCCTCATTTTCTTTCATCTCTCTGATTCTTTCGGTAACTGCTTCAGTAATGAAATGAGATATTACAGTCCCGTTTGTCTTGCGAATAGTTTTTAATTCTTTAATAAGATTTTCAGGCATTCTAACAGCCATTAATTTTGTCATCTTTACCACCTCCGCTATCTTATTATAACATAATATAACAGTCTTGTCAATAGATAAATTATTTTGGCAACAAAATTTTATTCCTTTGAGAGAAAAAGAGGAGAAATTACTGGAAGAAATAAAAGAAAGGGTATTTGTCTGTATTATCTTTCATCTTTTCTTTTTCAGAGATGCCTTTTCTTTAATTATTTCCAGAAGTGAACTTGATATTTTACTGAACGGGAATTTCCGTACCTGTTTATCGCCGAGTTCAACCGTAACTTCTTCTTTTATACAGTTAACGGATAAAACCGAGCCCGGTCCTTCAGGGGTGTGGACTTTACTTCCTATACGGGGTAATTTTTTAAACTGTTCATTATAAAAATCGGATTCATAAGATAAACAGCACATAAGTCTGCCGCATAGCCCCGACAATTTCGCAATATTGAATGAAACATCCTGCTGTTTAGCGGATTCAACGGATACTGAAACAAAATTTTTCAAAAAACTCTTACAGCAAAGGACTCTGCCACACGGACCAATACCCCCTAACATTTTTGTTTCATCACGGACACCAATCTGGACCATCTGTATTTTAGTCTTCAATACATGTCCTAAATCCTTTATTAACTGACGAAAATCCACTCTGGTATCGGATGTGTAGTAAATAAACAATTTTGTCCTGTCAAAATTATACTCTGTATATGTGAGTTTCATATCAAGTTCACAGTCTTCAATCTTTTGTAAAACAGTTTTTGTTGCTTCCATACCTTTTTTCTTATTCTCTTCAATTCTCGGTAAATCCTCTTCTGTAAGTTTACGGACAATTTTATATATTTCGCCCTTCTTTTTTTCAATAAGCCTTTCCTTACTGTTAACCAACCCGATTTCCAGTCCCTGCTCAATATCAACAAGGACGCGGTCACCTACTGACAGGTCCAGCCTGCCCGCATCTCCAAGTATTTCTGTTTCTTTTTTACGAACGAGCAAATCAACAACTATCGGCATATTATCTCCTGTGTCTTTAGTAATAAGACGTCTGTTAATAGATTGAGATTAACATTATATCTCAAGGCGCGTTTACAGGATAAAATGAACTCAGCAACTTTGGAAAATCTGGATTCATTAACTAAATCCTGTTCTATCAAAATCAGCAGGTTATTAATAAATTCCTTTGTCTGTTCAGAATCATGTGAAATTTTCTTGGATAATTCAAGCAGGTTTATAGTATCATCTTCTTTGCTTTTGAGCCCGCTCCATAGTTCATTTACAAATTCTGTTTTTTCTATAAAATCTTCAGACGATGCTTTAGCAACTGACCCATTAGCAAACTTTGTAATTCTATCCAGATTGGTTGAAAGATTAAATTTTTCAGTTAAAATCTTATGGATAATGCTGTCCATTAAACGATTAAATTTTATAATCTGGCACCTGGAGATAATTGTTTGAGTTAGCATATCCTGAGAAGTTGTAACTAATATCAATAGAGAATTTTCCGGTGGCTCTTCAAGTGTTTTCAATAAGCAATTCATTGCACTCTGAGACATTTTCTCTGCCTGGTCAATTATAAAAACCTTATAATTTCCTTCAAAACGTTTAAGGCTGATTTCCCTTTGTATCTCCCTTATTACATCAATTTTAATCTGTGTCTGCTGCTCGGGTTTTTCTTCTAACAATCCTGCCTGCCAGGCAAAATCTATTAAATGCACGTCCGGATGAATATTTTTATCAATCTTCCTGCAGGATGGACATTCATCACAGGGCTCAATCTGTTCTTTGTCCCGGCAATTCAGTGCCTTTGCAACCTCAATTGCTGTTTTCTTCCTCCCCACACCTTCAGGGCCTGCAAAAAGATATGCCTGGGCTATACGATTTGTTCTAAGTTGAGCCTGTAATGACAATACTGCTTTTTGTTGCCCTAAAATATTTTTAAACATGGGGGTCAGGTCTTGACATTAGAGTTTATTTCCTAAATAAGTAAAATCCTGAAGGATAAAACCCTAAAGGGTAAATTCCTGGAATTAAGGGTTAGAATTAATTCCTGGAATTAAGGGTTTACCCTTTTATCCTTGGACAAGAATTTATCAATAATTTTAACTATATTCTTATGTGTTTCCATTATAGTATTGGCGGTATTCACAATCTTGACTCTTCCATGTTCTTTCTTTGCAATACTTAAATATCCTCTCCGCAATCTTCTATGAAATGACAGCCCTTCTTTTTCAAGCCTATCTCTCTTGCCTTTTTTAATCTTTGATAATCCTTTTTCTACATCAATGTCCAGCAGTAGGGTTATGTCGGGCTTGAGACCACCGGTTGCAATATTATTTAGCTGTTTTATTAATTTCAGACTGAGTTTTCTACCGTACCCCTGGTATGCAGTGGTTGCGTCTGTATATCTTTCACATACAACAATTTTGTTATCCTGAAGTGCGGGTTTTATAAGTTCAATGGTATGCTGTGCACGTGATGCAGTATAGAGTAACAGTTCTGTTAAGGGAGAAATCCTGGATTCCGGTTTAAGTAATATCTTTCTCAAAAATTCCGTGAATAAAGTGCCGCCGGGTTCACGGGTATGGACTACATCCCATCCTTTCCTGCACAGATATCGGACAAGCAACTTTGACTGTGTTGATTTACCGGAGCCATCCGGACCCTCTATCGTAATAAATAATCCCCTTTTCATCAGTAAAATATATACAAAATAAATGGTGCTTTGTCAAAAAATGAGTTGACTATTAAATAGATTTTATATATAATAAAATAGAAAAGTAAATATTCACATAGAAAATTCCAAAAGATTAATGACAATTGGGGGTAATTTATGATTGAAGAAAAGATTGAAATTAACCCTGAGATTATGTTAGGCAAACCAATAATACGTGGAACTCGTATTCCTGTATATGTGGTCTTAAATCTCTTGGGGGAAGGGATGACTTTTGAACAAATTATTTCTGACTATCCCAACATAACAAAAGAAGATATTCTTGCTGCTTTGCGGTTTGCAGCTAAATTTACAGAATTTGAAGAAGTCGGTGTCCCTGTTAAATGAATGAGAAGATTCAGTTTGTTCTTGACGAAAACCTCTCGCCGAAATTAGCAGATACATTATGTCAGTTAGGTTATCTTACAAAGCCTTGTCGTGAAGTTCAACTCCTTGGGAAAAACGATTTTATAATTGTTGAATGGGCAATAAAAAATAATGCAATAATTATTACTTGTGACCGTGAGTTTGGCGAATTATGGTACTGGTATTATTCAGGTAAATTAGATAATCCTACGGATAAATTAGATAATCCTGCGGATAAATTAGGAATAATTGTGTTGTGTTTATCTTCGCAATCTCTTGAAGGGCAGAAAAAAGTAATTGAATATTTACATCGTGAAAGAGTTTTATTAAGGTCTGACCTTGTTCATTGTTTGATAATAAGTACGGAATCTCGTTATAGAATAAGGAAAGGATTATAAAACAAAAGAGGAAACTAATGGGAAGTAAAATTAAATTGAGTTTCTTTATCAGTTTGTTTTTGTTCATTATCCCTCTTTCTGCCTGTGCTGTCAAAACCACTGAACAGACCAAACTTTTAATGGGCACTTATGTACAGATAAAGGTCAGGAATACCGGTGCTTCAAATGCAAAAATTGCAATAGATAAATCTTTTGATGAAATTGAAAGAATTTCAAACCTGATGAGCAGGTTTTCAAAAGATAGCGAGGTTTATAAAATAAATTCTCTAAGCCCGATACAGTTTTTGAAAATTAATCCTGAACTTTACTCTCTGATTGAAACCTCTATAAAATACAGCAGACTCACTGACGGTGCCTTTGATATCACTATTTTTCCATTAGTCCAACTCTGGCAGTCTGCTTTTAAAAAAAATCAAATTCCCGATAAAAATAAGGTAAAAAATATTTCTTCTTTAGTCAATTACCAGAATATAATTCTAAAAAACAACACAATTGCATTCAAAAAGGAAAATATGGGAATTGATTTAGGCGGTATTGCAAAAGGTTATGCTGTTGATTGTGCAATTAACAAATTACAGGAATGCAACATAAAGGAAGCACTTGTAAACGCAGGCGGTAATATAAGAGTGATTGGATATAAATCCTGGCAAATCGGGCTTAAACATCCCCGCAGTAATGAAATTTTAAGCAGGATAGAATTGAAAAACAAATCTACGGCCACTTCTGGAGACTATGAAAGATATTTCGTTAAGGAGGGGACACGGTATCATCACATACTCAATCCTAAAACAGGTTATTCTGCAGACGAATGCATCAGCGTTACAATTATAGGCGACACGGGAATAATCTGCGATATTCTTTCAACAGCAGTCTTTGTTTTGGGACCGGAGAAAGGAATGCAAATAATTGAAAATACGAGTGGGCTTGACGCAATAATAATAGACAGGGACGGCAATATAACTATCTCAAGCGGCCTAAAAAATAAAATTAATCTTCCAAAGAGGATTGACACGGCAGTGTCATCCTGAACGCAGTGAAGGATCTCAATTATGGACGTACTCGTACTCAACAAAAACTTTTTTGCCATACAGATTACTTCCTGGCAACGTGCCTTAAAACTGGTATATTTGGACCGTGCACATGTCGTTGACGAGGACTACAAGACGTATTCTTTCACGGACTGGTGTGAAATCTCGCAATTTATTAAAGAAAATCCATCAGGATTCGTTAAAACTCCTAAAATGAAAATTGCTATACCGGAAGTGATTGCACTGAAATTCTATGACCGCATACCTTTTAAGGAAACAAAGTTCACCCGGAGAAACATATATGAACATTACGGTTACAGATGCTGTTACTGCGGTAAGAAATTCCCCACAAGCGAGTTGAATTTAGACCATGTCGTCCCGCGTTCAATGTACGGTAAAACCTCCTGGTCAAACGTTGTTACTTCGTGTATTAAATGTAATTTGAAAAAAAGCAATAAACTACCGGAACAGGCTGGTATGAAACTTGTAATAAAACCTTCTAAACCTTCCTTCAGCCCGACCTTAAACCTGATACTGCGTTCACCCGTAAAAACCAAATTATCGTGGCAGAAATTCGTTGATAACGTTTACTGGAATGTGGAATTAGAAGAAGATTAAATCCTGTGAAAAAAATCCTATTGACTATCTGAAAATTTATGCTATAAAGATATCAGGAGTGTTCCGGAAACCCAAAAACGTTTATGAAAAATAGAAAAGGACTCACACTGATTGAAATAATGATTTCACTTGTAGTGATGAGTATATTTGTCTTCTCACTGATTATGGCATTTCAAAACACAAACGTCGGAATCTTTCTGAACAGGTCCAGGACAATTGCAAATGCTCTTGCTGAAGAAAAAATTGAAATAATGAAAAATATTGACTATTACAGGCTTCTTGTGACCTGCCCTCCATATAATACGAGTTATGACCAGATTTACTATCCGCCTGAAACATTTATATTCGGAAATAAATCTTTTGAAAGAAGAATTCTGGTGGAAAAAGTCAAGGAGAATCCCACCGGAGAACTTGTGACAATCCAGTGGGATACCCTACCTGATGTGGGACTGAAAAAAATCACTGTATATGTGGTCTGGAATGAGGGTGGAGATGAAAAGTCCTATTTTCTTTCAAATCTTGTAAGGAATCCTGATTATGAAATAACAGCAAAAATAGTAGGAACTGTCAAAAATTCGACAACAAGTCTTGCCCTTGAAGATGTGCAGGTTTTTCTTGAATCAATGCCTGTATATGAAACTTACACAAATTCTGCAGGTAAATACTCATTAGATATCCCTGAAGGACTGAACAGGGTTGTTGCAAGCAAACACGGTTATTTTCTGACCCGAACAGAAGCCATTACTCTGGTGGGAGAACAGACAATAGACTTCAATCTCCTGCCAAAAGGTTACGGCTCAGCAGCGGGCGTTGTATGGAAACATGACCATCTGGTTATTTCACAGGTATGTGCAGAAGTATGGGATATGTATGGTGACCCCCTTGGTAGAGACCGTTATAAAGAAGTAATACAACTTTATAACCCGACAACTTATCAGATGCTGATTAATACTACAACATTAAAACTTATTTATGTAGATGATGATAATAATCAAATTATGATAGCACCCGCATATAAACGGAATACCATTTCTTCAAAAGGATTTTTATTATTTGTTGGCTCATTAGACGGTGCAACCTCCGTATATAACAATATCTCTGGTGATGCCACTTACTATGCCCTGATTCCAATAGGTTCAGGTGAATCAGGAGGTGTCTGCATACGGGATTCATACGGAATTGCTATAGACAGTATTGCATGGGGGAATAATGCATGGAAATCCGCACCCGCAAGCGCCAAAGAAGGAGATGCATTGATTCTGGCTGGCTCCGGAGGATTATTAGAACAATGGATAGTTGAAAGAAAAGCCCATACCACAGCCACGCTTACTACAATGGGAAACGGACAGACAGACCAGTCAAAAGGACATGCTTTTGATACTCAGAACAATAATTTAGATTTGGTCGGAGGAGAGGTAGCATCTGGTAGTCGGACTGCACAGAATTCACTCAGTGCAACCGAAACTCCAGTCAGTGGAACACCTGCTTCAGGAGCAATCGCTTTTGCTGATGATGACCTTTCTTCAATGGTTGTTGCAACCACTGGATACTACTACATAACCCAGATTTCAACTGGTCCCTGGACACTGACAATAACCTCTGGTACGCTTTTTGTCCAGACGACTTTTTATATGTACGCAAGTTCAACCGTTGTAAGAAACGTTGTAATAAGCTCGGTTTCCCCATATGGTTATATAATGGGAACTCTACTGAAAGCAAACCTTCAACCAAATTCAGGCATAAGAATTGATGGGGGAGGACAAACCACAACCAGCGGTAGTAGTGGAAGATTTGTCCTGCCTGTTCCCACGGGAACAATCACCGTTACAATAAATACAAATCTTGATAAACCCAACTATATTGAAATAACCACAGGCCCGTTTAATGTGGACTTTGGTGATAAAATTGAACTTGGACAGATAATCGTATATTACAACGGGGGTGTCAGCGGAACAGTAACATCTTCAGGCGGCGACCCGTTAGCAAACGTCGTAATAATTGCTGCAGATGTGGCAACCTTGCAGGAAAGAGCAAATGATATGACAGATATCAACGGACAATATTCACTCTCAAACCTTGCAAGCGATATGACTGATACATACTATATACTGCCATATCTTTCGGAAACTTCCGGGGAAACATCCACTCCTGCACGGTACGAACTCACTTTTACAAGCACAGGGACATATTTTACAGATAAAAATTTCTCAATAAGCCAGGCATATGCTGTAATAACAGGCACAGTAACTGAAAATAACCAGAAAATAAAAACCGGTGTTTTGATAATCGCCACTACATCCACAATTGCTGGCGACCCTTCCACGATAAACAGCACTTTCCGCTCGGGCTCGCAGGTCTATTACTCCTGTTCCTCAGGCGTGGAAGGATATTTTTCAATCAATGTCCCGGGGGCCGTCGGTGCCGGTACTCTGACCTATTATCTTTATGCGTGGTACAGCAAATTAGGAGAATCTGAAGCAGTAAATTCAAAAAAATCCACAACAATTGGAGCATCTGCTGGCGGAAAATATGATGCGGAATTCTCCTGGCCATAGTTTATAAGATTATAAAAAATGTACAAAAAAATCTTTGGTATGACATTGATTGAACTTATGGTCGCCATGACAATTATGGGAATAATTGGACTGGGCATGGTCCAACTACTCAGCTCAATAACCAGATTCCAGACTATGACTGTTGCCCAGATAGGGGTTCAGCGGGATGCAAGGATGGCGCTTGAAATAATAAAAAGACAAATACGTGAAACCAAACAAACCAGTGTTATAATTGACAGGGAAAATTCCTCTCAGCCATTCTGTTCAAGGATATATTTTAAAGATGCTAATGACAATGAGATATATTTCTATCAGGTGGGAAAAAAGATTTATATGAAAACAAAAAAGACCGGCTGGCCCTCCTGGAATACAAAAGAAATTGCTAAAGACCTGCGATATCTTACATTCTGTTACCAGGACACAAGAAATCCGGATTTAATTTCTGTTTCGCTGTGTTTTGAAAAAATCGCTCTCGGCAGCAATACCAAGTTTATGCATTTATCAATTGAAAAAGTGAGGTTAATGAACTGAATTTATGATAAAAAACAATAAAGGAATCGCACTTGCTATGGTGATTCTGATACTCCTCGTCGGTATGATATTCATCAGCACACTTGTTATAAATCTTACCCAGGACTCCAGAGCAACAATCAAACAGAAAAGGTCAATGACCGCATTTCATCTGGCAGAAGCAGGGGCTGACAGGGCAATTTACAAGTTAAAATCACTCGAACAATACTGGAATATGGCTTCTTCAGGAACACCGATTACAGGCTATAATGCCGATATAATACATACTGATATTGAAGGTGGAAGTTATATGATGAAAGTATTCCCCGGAACAAGCACTGAAACAACAACTGAAGTTGTGGTCATCGCTTCGGGAATGGACGATATGAACAAAGAGGTCAGGACAATACTTGTAATTCTTCAAAAAGATAAAGGTATCCCTGCTTCAATATCAGCACCGGGAGTAACTTTAGGAGGAAACACTGATGTCCACTGGGGTCCTATGTATTCCAGAGGTGACCTGGCTTTATCTGGTTCTGTTTCTGGAAATTTATACCCGAGAAAATGGGCGTCTGGCAGTATTACTCCCAGGGACACGAATGCTTCATCTGAACCAAACGAGGGTGTAGGTAATCCCGGATTTGTGCAACTTCCGGGTACAACATGGGAACCTGGCTGGTGGGAATGGAAATCCTACGACCCAAATGTTCCAGAATATGACATAGACCTTGATTATTATGTTCAGATTGCAAGTGCACAGGGTAAATATTTCACTTATAGCAGCAATACAAATTTTAGTGACCCTAATGATAGTGCTGCCGGCGGAGGAAACCTTAACATAGTTCGTTATATAAAATTTACAACCACAGGCAAGCGGTTAACCATAGCCGGTTCATCTTTTTACTCTGGTACTTTTATAGTGGATTTTCCTGGTGGGAATGGTACATTAAAATTGACTGGCACTGGTGCTGGAAATTACAATAATTATCCTGTCCCTGACAACGCCTGGGAACAATATTGTGCAATTGATACATCCGCGTCAGGTCAATGGCCAGGTGACCCCGGGGGAGGTCCTCCCTCTGATGGAGCATCCACCTATAACTTTTCGGGAGTTAAATTTCATGGGTTTGTATATTTGGTTGGATCTTATGATGCTACGGGAAACACATTAATTCATGGAACAATTATAGTAACAAAAAATGTTTCTGACTCTGGTGGAAATACATCTGTATTTTATGACCCTGTCGTCGGAGCAATGGTAAATTCGGAAAGTGATATCCAGAAAATAAAGTGGGAAGAAATTCTTCCTGTATGGCCTCTCACACCATAGATTCTATCCCTTCATTCCTGTCATAACAATACCTTTGGTAAAGAATCTCTGGTTGAATATATGGGTAACTCTTGACAGGAATTTTCTAATTATATATAATATCTATATGAAACTAAGTGACCTGATAAACCAGGTGGTCTTCTTTGAATGGGATAACGGAAATATCAATAAGAACTGGCAGAAACACAAAGTAAAACCATCAGAATGTGAAGATGTTTTTTTTAATGAACCGATTATTGAATACGACCGGCAGCATTCCCAAAAGGAAGAAAGATACTTTGCTTATGGAAAGACTATGACCGATAGACTACTTTTCATTGTATTCACAATCCGTCGCGATAAAATTAGAGTAATATCAGCAAGGGATATGGAGAGAAAAGAAAGGAGTGACTATCATGAAAAAAATACCCAAATTCAAAAATGAAGATGAAGAGTTTGAGTTTTGGTCAACACATGATTCTACTGATTATGTGAACATATCAAAAGGGAAACGGGTGAGATTTCCTAATCTTCGCCGGACTACCAAATTAGTAGCACTAAATATGCCAATATCGTTAATTGACCAGCTGAAATTCTTAGCAAACAAAAAAGATATTGCTTACCAATCCCTTATGAAATTATTTCTGATAGAACGGTTAGAAAAAGAATTAGGAATAAAATAGCGACGAAGTCGCTATTTTAAAAACTATCCCTTCATTCCTGTCATAACAATACCTTTGGTGAAGAATCTCTGGTTGAATATATAGATTACAATGACAGGTGCCAATACAATCATTGACGCTGCCATAAGCAAGGTCCAGTCAGTGGTATAAAGTCCCTGGAAAGATGCCAGTCCTACGGGTAAAGTTTTCATCTCCATAGAATTTGTAACAATCAGGGGCCACATAAATTCATTCCAGGAACCTAAAAAAACAAATGTTGCTAACGTAGCGAGTGCTGGCTTTGCTAACGGTAAAACGACTCTCCAGAAAATACCAAACCTGCTACAGCCGTCAATAATTGCTGCTTCTTCCAAATCTTTTGGTATTGTAAGAAAAAACTGTCTTAACATAAAGGTACCATAGGCAGTAAATAAACCGGGTAAAATCAATGCATAATACGTATCAATCCATCCGAGTTTTTTGATAATAATGAATACCGGTATCATTGTAACCTGACCGGGAATCATCATCGTGGCTAAATAACCCATAAACAACTTATCTCTGCCGGGAAATTTTAACCGTGCAAAACTATAAGCTGCCAGGGCTGAAGTAAAAACCTGACCTGTGGTAATGCAAACCGCTACGATTATGCTATTTATAAAAAACCTTCCAAAAGGAACAGCATTCCATGCTTCAACATAATTTCTGAACACAACCGGGTTTGGTATCCACTGGGGTGGGAATACAAATACCTGCCCTGGTTCTTTCAATGAAGTGGACAGCATCCATACAAAAGGCAACAAAAAAGTAAACCCGAGAATAGAAAGAAGCAGATATAAAAATGACTTCTTTATAAGTTCTGACCTTTTTTTTCTTTTTTGTATATATTCTTTTGTCAATTGTTTCATTTGTCAGTAATATTCCCCTGCTTTCTTACCGTATTTCCACTGCAATAAAGTAAAACCAAAAATAAAAATAAATAATACCCAGGCTATGGAAGAAGCATATCCCATTTTGAACCACTGGAATGCATTATTATAAACATAATACACGACAGTGGTGGTTGAACCTGCCGGGCCTCCCCCTGTCATAACATATTGAACACCAAACGCCTGAAACCCGCCTATAACTCCCATAACAATCACAAAGAAATTTACAAAAGACAGCATTGGCCAGGTTATTTTCCTAAACTGCTGCCATGCAGAAGCCCCGTCAATTCTCGCTGCCTCATACAAATCTTCGGGAATGCTCTGCAATGCTGCCAGGTAGAGCAGCATACTATATCCTGCACCGTTCCATATACCCATAAACATTAATGCCGGTTTAGCCCAGAGAGTAGAAGACAACCACTGAGGCTGTTGTTTTAAGAAGTATCTTAAGAAACTATTCAACAAACCAAAGTCAGGATTGTATATCCAGCGCCAGACCAATGCAATAGCAACCATTGATGAGATTACCGGTAAGAAAAATATTGTCCGAAAAATTGTTATCCCTTTAAGTTTCTGATTTACTAATATTGCAAGAAAAAGTGAAAAAGCCATACTTAAAGGTATGCCGAGCATAAAAAAGACAGTATTGTAAAGGTAATACCAGAAATCTTTGTCTTTAAAAAGTGTAATGAAATTGTTAAAACCAACAAACTTTGCCGGTGTCAGAATATCCCAGCTAAGAAATGCTAACACGAGTGATGCAATAACAGGTATGGAGGTAAAAACCAGAAACCCGGTAAAATTAGGAAGTATGAAAGTATATCCTGCAATGATATCCTGCCAGTTTTTCCTTGTTTTTGTTTTCATTATTTACCTATTATACAAAAATTCAATAAATTTTGTCAACTTCAGTAAAATCCTGAAGATTAATTCCGGGAATTAAGGATTAGAATTAACTCCAGGGATCCCCCAATTTATTGGGGCAACTCCAGGGATCCCCCAATTTATTGGGGACGCTACGTTTAAAAAAATCATTCTAATGTTATTTTTAAAGTTCTAATCTGAAATGGCTTAAATTTCAGTTTAAATGTAGTAGTGGCATTTATGACACCTATATATTGACGGGTTTGATAAATAAGATAATCCTGCGGATAAATCAAACCCCTACTTATTTCTTCTTCATTTAAATTGACTGATTTTGCCTGTTTAATGTTTTTATAAAGTTTAACCTTACCGGTGGTTTCAAACGAAGAGATGTTCCATAAACGAATAATCAAATCATCTGTCCTTTCAGCTTTTTTTACCGCACTTATGAGCAGATTATCCGGTTCAACATTAACAAAGCTCATTTCTGGCAGAGCCAGAGGTAGAGTGCCTTTGTGCTGGTCTGACGTAATTCCTATCAGATGGGTATTAAAATTGTACGAATGTTTCCAGACCTTTGCATCTTCCCAGGAGCCGGAATGTAAAACAATAGAATAATTAAACCTGTTCAAACCAATACACTGTGCTTCCTGTGTAGGCAGTGAGGGTCCTGCATTGCCTTTGCGAGTCATAAAGTCATCTCTGGAAAGCCATCCGACACAGCGCAGAAGTGTCAATGCTATTGTTGAACCATTTTTCTCTTTTATAACTTCATATTCAGGCAAACCCTGATTAATAATTGTAATTCCCCTTCCTCCATCACTTATGCTGACAAACGACTGCTGGGGATTGGTGGGACAGGGTTGTTCCGACCAGTTTTTTCCTTCCGGCAGGTCAATTAATCTTTTTACTACATCAAACTGACCTTCGGCATGAGAGCAATCCGTAACAATATCCGTAGGAAACAAAACACGCAGCCGGTGGTCTCTGGCATTATTTTCAACTGTTGTTTCTATATCAATTCTCGGTGAATCGGCATAAACCTTTATGTCCGTCTCTACCGGACATTCTACTAACTTTCTGCTGCGGGATTTTCTGCTCTCTGTAAGTCCCTCGGGAAGTTTTAACTTCATATAAACTTTAAGCACCGCATAGATTGGTCCCTTTTCTACAATACTTGTTCTTGCACTGAATTTGCCGGACAGGGACAGAATTGTTAAAGACTTTTTAATCGGTGAATAATTGTATTCATCTCCTGCATCTTCTGTATCTTCAAATAAAAGAAAATTTTTGTAAACCGCATTATTTATTTTATCCATTATTGTCAAACTGCCTTTTGAATTCACTTCAAGTCTTAAATATCTGTTTTCAATGTAATTTTTACCTGTCTTGATATTTCCGGTTGCTACTGTTTTTGACTTTGCTGTTGCCGTTGCTGTTGCAGCAACAAGATGGAATACTTTATAACCACAGGGGGGAATGTCTTTAGCCATAACTGAAACCCGTTCACCGCCTCTTTTATATTGAATTTCATAACTCCTACCATTCTCATCTTTTAACACATATTTTGGGGCGTGTTTTTCAGCCTGTTGCGGCTTTGAGACTAAATCAATATCTACGACCTCGGACCTTGACCAACCCAAAGTATTGAATACTATCAATGGAATAGCTTTTTTATTTGAAGATTCTGTATTGATTCTCTGAATTAGATATTCTATACTCTGATTGATAAGAACATTTGAAATTTCCTGTGACCAGGATAACCGTCTCATTACATCCTGATGCACTTCATCAATACTGCATCCGCAGATACTGTCGTGTGGATGGCATTGAATCAGATATTTCCACGCCTGTTCCAGAAAGACGTCGGGATATTTATTGCCCTCCAAAAATGCAAAAGTAGAGAGCGGTTCTGCAAACTTTTCAATAACTGTCTGTGCCCTTTCATTTGCCTGCTTTAGATACATTCTGGCAGATAAAACTCCCGGAAGTAACGGAGCAAAACGCGCACCCCTCAATTCACCATTATACTTCTGGAGTTCGGGGTTGGCTGATTTTATTTTTTCTATCAGATTTTCATAATGGCTATGAATAACATAGGCATCGGAAAGTTTTTCATTCAGATAATTTATAACCTGCGGTATTTCCGGCTGTGGTTCAAGATGGTCAACACCATTATTAAAAAGGAGATATTTTGTGTGGGAGTATTTTAACATCTTTTTAATATTAGAATTAGCTCTCTCCAGAGCATTTTCAAGGTCTAACGGTTTTTGGGTATTACCGGTTGCATCCCAATCAGTGTATCCCAATCCCGCTGCATTGCCATAAGCGCCGATAATCTGATGTAGAGCAAGAATTTTAGACCCATCAGGTGATTCCCACATAAACTCCTGCCCTAATTTTTCTCCTTCGTCCCCTAATCCTCTTGAAAAAATCACCGAATCAATACCAAAACCTGAAAGTATCTGGGGGAGTTGTGAAATGTGGCCAAAAGGGTCAGGAATATATCCCGCTTTCATTACATGACCAAACTTTTCTGCTATCTTATGTCCTATCAACAAATTCCTTATTGTGGATTCACCGCTTACCAAAAATTCATCGGGTAGAATATACCATGGTCCAACAAACAATCTCCCTTCCCTGACATATTTTTCCAGTTCATTCCTTTTTTCAGGTCTGATTTCCAAATAATCTTCCAGTACAACTGTCTGGCCGTCAAGAACAAAGTATTTGTAATCCGGAATTGTCTCAAAAATGGACAGTAACTTGTCTATAAGTTGGACAAGCCGTATCCTGAATTCCTGAAAAGTGCCATACCATTCCCTGTCCCAGTGTGTGTGTGATACCAGATGAATTTCATATTTCTTACTATCTCTGTTAACTTCACTATTTCCCATTTTACTCCTCTTTCTTATTAGTATCTATTTTGGCTTATTATTATACAAATTAAAAAAAATATTTCAAACTTGTTAAATTTGGTTAATTTTTATATAATTACTTTATTAAGTAAAGATTCCGGGGTGGTGTAATGGTAACACAGAAGACTTTGGATCTTCTATTCATGGTTCGAATCCATGCCCCGGAGGATTTTCAGAATTACCCTTTACGGGTGGTTCTGGAAATCCTGTGTGGTACCGGGATTTAACCTTTTGGATTTTGTCTTGTAAATCCAAAGGTACGATTAAACTTTTTTGCGTTTTTGTTTATAAAACGCATAAAAAGTAATCCCGATGTCTTTTATCGGGGCTCCATGCCCCGGAGAAAAAATGGCATCCCATTTATGGGGTGTCATTTTTTATTTTTGCAAAACACTTGACATTACACATTATAAGATGTATAATAATATTAAACAATGTATAAATACTACTTTTACCAGACTCCACGTGGAGATGTCCCTGTAAAAGATTTTATTATAAGTCTACAGGAAGATGTCCAAGGTAAAATATTAAAATGGATTTCGTTACTTCAGGAACATGGTCCGGCATTGAAACGCCCATATGCAGATAAGTTAAGAGATAAGATTTATGAGTTGCGATTATCTTTTGGTAGGTTAGAGATTCGGATATTATATTTCTTTTGGAATAATAATATTATTTTTATAAATGGTTTCTTAAAAAAGACTCAAAAAATCGTCCAGTTAAAACTGGACGCTACAAAAATGTAGCGTCCCAATTTATTGGGACGAATTGTTTTATAATTTCCTAAGCTCTAAAAAAATGAAAAACGCAGTGTCTTTTGATAGTATAAAAAAAGAATTATTAAAAAATTCCAAAGTAAAATCCGCATATGAAAAAGAACATGCTCGTGCAATGGTATCATTACAAGTTGCAGAATTGAGAGAAGAATACCATATATCACAAAAAAATCTTGCAAAACGTTTACACACAACACAGCAAACTGTATCGAAGATTGAAAATCCTGACAATAATATAACAATTGGAACTCTTGAAAAGATAGCCGGTGTTTTCAATAGAAAACTTATAGTAAAATTTGCAAAGTAACTAATGCAACTGTTTATCCCAGGATTCAAACACAGTCATTATATTCTCCACCGGGTCTTTAATACCGAATTCACACTGGGCTATTATCCCGCCTTCTTTTAAATACAAAGTATTTTTTATTCTTTCCACAGATTTCCTGATTTCCTCTTTTGTCCCAAACGGCAAGAGATGCTGCCTGTCTATTTCACCCCAGAATGTTATTTTTCCTCTATATTTTTTACCTGTTTCTTCTATATTCATACAAAACAGCTGTGAGTTTAATGCATCTATCCCTATCTCTATCAATTCCGGCAATATTGACTCTATGTTGCCGTCAGAATGAAAAAACACATATTTGCCTCGGGAATGTATTAAATCACAGTAATCCTTATACATCGGTTTAAAAATCTCTCTCCACATATCAGGTGATATCAATAGACTGTTCTGGGAGCCCCAGTCATCCATAAATGAAATACCATCCACATCAGTCTTTATCCATAACTCCAACTCTTTCATAAAAAATTCATGAAGTATATCTTTTAATTTATATATTTCTTTCGTTCCATATCCGAGTTCTACATATAACTTTTCTGAACCCAACAAGAACTGCATCCTTTCAAATGGTCTTATTGTTATTGTTGTCCCTGTTAATACGAATTTCTCGGTTTTCCCGCAACTTTCGTTAACTTTTGTAAAATCTGCATTTTTTAAAATCTCATAAGGTGTTTTGAAATGATTTATTTCTGAAATTTCTTTTATCCTGGGATTTTTAACCTCTCCTACAATTCCATCTTCAGCAACAAACCATTCGCATCCCCATTCATCTATGTAAGTCCCTTTAACATACGGTGTTCCTTTTGCTAATTCTGATTTGCCGTACTGAAATTCCGGAGAGACAAAATCGGTAGGATATTTTTTTAAAATCTCATCTAACTCATGTTTCCTGAACATAGATATCCCGGGTAATGCCCATAAATCCCTCGCGGGTCTATCCGGACAACTAAATTCCAGTGTCTTTTTTACTCTTTCCCTGCTATTCATCTGTTATTAGTTTTTAAAAAAATAAAAAAATGGGGACGGAGGAAACTATTTGAAGAAAATGGGATGTGTCCCTATTTAACAATTTAACAATTACACTAAGCCCTGGGACATCATAGCACGCGCTACTTTCAGAAAACCTGCAATATTGGCACCGCAAACCAAATTACCGACACCGTATTCTTCCGATGCTTCCTTGCAGGCACTATGAATATTTATCATAATGTTGTGCAATTTTTTATCAACTTCTTCAAACGTCCAGGATAATCTTTGAGAGTTTTGAGACATCTCAAGACCGGAAGTTGCCACACCGCCGGCATTTGCCGCCTTACCGCAGCCCACCGAGACATTGTTACTTATGAATACTTTCAGTGCCTCAGGAGTACAGGGCATATTGGCGCCTTCAGCCACAGCAATGCATCCGTTCTTGACTAATGTTTTTGCTGCTTTCTCATCCAATTCGTTCTGTGTTGCACAGGGCAGAGCAACATCACACTTGATATTCCATATGTCTTTATAACCCTCAGAATATTTTGCAGATTTGTGCTCTGTGACATATTCCTTAATACGTTTACGTTCTACTTCTTTCAATCGTTTAATTGTATGAATATTGACTCCCTCTTCGTCATAGATAAATCCATTGGAGTCGGACATTGTTACCACTTTTGCGCCTAACTGTGTCGCTTTCTCATGAGCATATATAGCGACATTGCCGGACCCGGATATAACCACAGTCTTACCATCAAATGATGTCCTGCGGTCCTTAAGCATCTCCTCACAAAAATATACACAGCCGTATCCAGTAGCTTCTGTTCGGACAAGAGAACCGCCGAAATCGAGCCCTTTGCCTGTGAGCACACCATTAAATAATCCGGTGAGTTTTTTCCATTGTCCAAACATATAACCAATTTCCCGTCCGCCAACACCTATGTCACCGGCAGGAACATCAGTATCCGCGCCTATGTGGCGGTAAAGTTCATTCATAAAACTCTGGCAGAACCTCATTATCTCACCTTCAGACTTACCCTTGGGGTCAAAGTCTGAACCTCCCTTGGCACCGCCCATCATTAATCCTGTAAGAGAATTTTTAAAAATTTGTTCAAAGCCCAGAAATTTTATAATCCCTATATAGACTGAAGGGTGAAACCTGAGTCCGCCTTTGTAAGGACCAATCGCAGAGTTAAATTGGACCCTGAAGCCTCGGTTTACCTGTATTTTACCGCCGTCATCCTGCCAGGGAACCCTGAAAATAATCTGACGTTCCGGTTCCACTATTCTCTCAAGTATAGATGACTCTTCAAATTCAGGATGTTTTTCTAAAACAGGTTTGATTGAATTCAAAACTTCCTCTACCGCCTGATGAAATTCCGGTTCTACCGGATTTCTTTTTTTTACGATTTCAAGAACTTTTTCAATGTATTTATCTGCTTTAATTACGTGTACCATATATACTACCTCCCCGTAGCATATTCTCGATGTACTGCGACATTACTCTGTCAGTCACTATCTTTTTTGAAAAACGACTCTGTCTTCCAAAAACGAATCCAAAACTTAATTATTTTACACGGACTCCGTTGCCCGTAAAGACGATTGTTCGTGACTCCAGTTTTGCAGGAGTTATTTTATTAAAAAATCATTAAACTGTCAAATTTGACAATCGTTCTGTTTGTTATAATTTGAAATGTTAAAGTTTTTGTTTTTTTGAAATGTTAAACTTTTCTGAAAGTCTTTTTGTAAAATAACATGTAAAAGGAGGCTTTCAGAAATGAACGAATCAAAAATAATAGTTA
>Ga0210006_1001038_pt1 | contig 19769 bp, 21 predicted proteins | sample CryGey02umfilter_2_FD_185452 | JGI IMG/M metagenome (GOLD analysis project Ga0210006, IMG submission 185452) | Groundwater microbial communities from aquifer in Utah, USA - Crystal Geyser 4/10/14 0.2 um filter (SPAdes) (version 3) | ecosystem: Environmental > Aquatic > Deep subsurface >... | reverse complement strand
TAATAATAATAATAATAATAATAGGAATCAATCGTTTTTAATTATTTCGGAAACAGGGATAATTTTTTATACCCTATGAATCTCTTATCAACATGGAGAAAAAAGAGGTTTTGACCTACGCAATAACCCTGCTCTCGCTGGTTATATTTGCCTATCTTGCTTTCAGTGTTGTAACAAACATTCCAAATATTGCCAATAAGGGATTTTATAGTTTAACCGGGAATATTGTTTTGGATATAGAAAACAACTTCAAAATAGGAGACTCTCTTAAAGGAAACATGGTTGTAACTCAAGGAGAAACTGAAGAAGCAATTTTTGGGTTGATATCATTAACAAAAAACAATGAGCCAATAATAACCGAAACTTTTAATCTAAAGGATGTTTCAAATGAAGACAAAAATTCCGGGATAAGAACTATTAAAATTGAAGAACTAATTGATTATAGATTTGAAGAAGCGGGAGACTATGAATTATTTTTTTCTGTTTTGGATTTGGATATAAATATTAAAAAGAGGTTTGTTGTGAAATGAAGATTTTAAAAAAATCATTTACATCAAAAAGCGGGATGAAAATTAAAAATAAAGAGTTAGTTTTATTTAGCATTTTATTCGTCATTTTTTCAGCATCTATAGTTGAAGCCGCGTGGTGGGATGCAGATTGGACTAAGAGGCAGGAAATTAATGTTTCAAATATTGGCTCTGCCCAGACAGATTACCAAGTGAAGATTAATATAAGTTATGATAGTGATATGCAAGTAGATTTTAGTGACTTAAGATTTACAAATGGCAGTAATACTCTTCTTGATTATTGGCTGCAAGATGTAGTAAACAGCTCAAGTGTCACGGCATGGGTTGAAGTGGATTCATTAACCGCCTCAGGTAATACCACAATCTATATGTATTACAGCAACACTGATGTAAGTACTACTTCAAATGGCACAGCAACATTCCTATTATTTGATGATTTTGAAGATGGAACTATTGATACAAATATCTGGACAGAAGTTGACCAAGCAGGCGGAAATGAAATAACAGAACACGACGGAAGTCTTTGGTTCGCCAGAGACACAAACGACGCATGGGATAAAATAGTATATTCAGATGATTCTTTTTCTCGTTCTAACTTATCGTTTGAGTTTGATTATTGGTGGAGAAGCAATAATGCTGCGTGGGATGCGTTAATGATGGGGTGGAAAGACGATGGCGCAGGAGTAAGCTATGCTAATTTTGTTTATGCTTATTATAATAATGGAGGGAGTGGCAGTGGCACTTCTATAACTCAAATGGTGTATGAGGATGGTACCAGCAAAGGTAGTTTGACAGGACATACCTGGGATACAAACCAGCCATATGATGTTCGTGTTCAAATGAAATCAGCAGGAGGAGCATTTTATGATTACAGCACTAATAATGGAAGTTCTTGGACAAATGCTTATGACTCATCATATTCAACCGAGTCAACACTTCATGTAGGTTGGCCATTTTATTCTGGAACTCATGAGTTTGATAATGCAAGAGTGAGGCAATGGATGACAAATGAACCAACAATAAGTTTCGGCAGCGAAGAACAGGCAGATACAACACCTCCGACAATCACACTAAATGAGCCAGTAAGCGAATACAATACATCATCTCAAACAATAGACTTTAACTTTACAGCAATAGAAGATTTTACAGGAGATATTAATTGCTCCCTTTATATAGATTCAGCATACCAAACAGAAAACGCAACAACACAAAATAACACACTAACAAATCTTCAAGCATCAGATATTTCCCACGGCTCACATAACTGGAGCATATCTTGCACAGATAGCTCAAGCAATACAAATAGCTCATCAAACAGAAGCTTTTATGTGGACATACAAGGCCCTTCATTCTCAAACATAGTTTACAGCCCAAACTCCACTGATAGTACAGACCCGAATGCCAATTTAACGTTTAATTCAACAGTAAGTGAAGATAGAATGTCAATAAACACCGTAATTCTACAATATCACAATGGCTCGGGTTGGGCAAACTCAACAATGCTTTCTCCAGACAGCGACGGAAACTACAACACAACAATAACTCTCGTTTCATCAGAGCAAAATTATACCTACAATATCTGGGCAAATGATTCATTAGGAAACGCAAATCAATCAACAAACCAAACATTCGCTTCAGAATGGGACTGCACATGGAGTGTTTCTCCTTCAAGCTTAGAAGAAGTTACCGGATTTCTTGAAGACAAGGAAATAGGAAACATAACTATTACTAATACTGGTGATGCAGAATATAGTAACAATAACTGTTCTGTTACCTTCACAAACACATATACTGGTTTTAGTGGGACTTATTGGAGTCAGACGACATGGGCTTCAAACGAAAGAGGATTGTCTTTCGACAGCACTACAATCGTGAATGCTTCATCAAATGAGAACCTTACAGTCTCTGCCGCATTCCCTTCTGTAAGCTCTCTATTAACAGAAACACCAATCCTAACATTAACCGCAGACATTAATGATTCAGTAACTAACAACAAATCGGAAACAGTTTCAACGACAATAATAATCTCCCCTCCAAATCCTCTTTTATTCCAAAAGATGGAATATCCGGGTCCAGATTCCACCCCGACACTTTTCCTTAAAGAGCAAAATATAACTCTCGCCGCTTATACAAGAAATATTGGCGGAGACGGAACCATGAACAATACAGCGAGAAATGTTTCTTTTAACTGGACTCTTCCTTCCTGGATTTCAGATATTGTGGTGGGGAATCAGACAAACTTTTACGATTCTCTAACCAATAACTCAAAACAGTACAATAATCTGACACTTGAATTGAGTTCTTCTACATTAACTTCAGCTCAGAAAGGAACATTTAACCTAACAATTTACTCATGGGGCTATGATAACTCAACAGGAGACTTTGAGCTTATAATTAATTCAGGCAATCAAACAACACTAAATCAAACAGGGCAGATAATTTTCGCATGTTATTCAGAAAGCGATAATATCTGCGTTACTTCGTGTGGTGTTGGAGTTGACCCTGACTGCACAGAATCTTCCAGTAGCTCTTCAAGTTCATCAAGCGGAGGCGGAGGGGGTGGCGGTAGTGGAGGAGGAGCAAATGCCGAATCAGTTAAAACAACAGCAGACTTTCAGTTAATAAGGGGAGAACAAAATGAGGTTAAAATTATTTTTGAAAATAAAGACAAAAATGAATCATTAAAAGATTTGACCTTTTTAGTTTCAGGGAAAATAGCAAAATATATTGAGATTAGTCCGAAAAAAATCTCTTATTTAGGTCCGAAAGAAGAAATAACAATAACACTAATAATAACCTCTCCAACTTATATTGAACTTGGAAAACAAGAATTAACAATAACTATGAATGGGAAGAAAGGGGCAAAAGATTACACCGACTCCAAAAAAATAACTTTAGAAATACATGAATTATCTCTTAAGAGAGCAGAAGAAATGCTAAATGAATCGCGAGAATTAATAAGACAATTAAATGAAGTTAATTTATCTTCTGAATATTTAAATAAATTATTAAATGAGTCTGAAAATGAACTTGCCGTTTTTAATCTGGAAGGTGTAAGAGATAATTACAATATCATAAAAGAACAAGTTAAATATGCTCTTGATTCAAACAAAATAATAATTGAATTAGAATCACTAATTGAATCAGCTGAAAAAAAAGGAATAGAAGTTTCTGAATCATCAAGATTGTTAAAACTTGCAAAACTTTCAATGGAAAGAAGAGAGTTTGAGCAAGCTTACAGCAGAGTAAAAGATTCTCAGTTAACTTATGCTTTAGAAGTCAAAGGAGAGTTTGGAAAATTAAGCTATTATCTCAAGGAATATCCGAAAGAGCTTTCTTTAGGAACTATTTTTTTGGTTATTTTTTCATTTGGGGGCTATAAAATAAACAAATTAAGGAAGGTTAAAAAAAGAATCAAAGAACTTAAAGATGAAGAAAAAATCTTAAATGAGTTAATAAGAGTTGTTCAAAAAGAGTGTTTTAAAGACAAGAAAATGAGTATGAATGAATATGAAACAACAATGCAAGAATATAATAAAAAGCTTTCTGAGGTTATAGAAGAGCTGATTGAACTTGAAACAAAAAGAGTCCATATGCTCAGATTTACATCAAAAAGCAAGATGCTTAAATTTGAAAAAGAGAGAATTATAAATTTGATAAAAGAACTGCAGGAAGATTATATGAAAAAGAAAAAACTTGAGACAAGAACATTTGAATTAAAAATAGAAAGTTTTAACAAAAGACTTTCTGAAATAGAAGAAAAACTTGCAACTCTTGAAGCTAAAAAAGCAATGGGTGGTTTTGGAGTATCATTAAGGATTCCAAAGGGAGATTATTAAAAATGAGGAAGGGCTCTTATTCTAATGCTATGTTAATTATTTTAATAGCTGGTATTTTCTGTTTATTCATAATTCAGGATTCTTCAGCTTTAAGCGCAAAACCAAGTAATGAATCTATTCAGGCAAAGGAAGGTTTAGGTCAGGCAGAGAAAGATATTCTTGAAATGATGGAAAACAATATTTCAATAAACAGAGTAAATGAAACTTATCAGGAAGCTCTTCAATTATATTCAGCCCAGTTAGCTTTAGAAGAAAAAGGAAAAAAGGCAGACTATAAATTAATAATTAAATATACTTCAGATATAGGTTCTGTAAAAAAAACCGCTCTTCAGGCCAAAGATGAACTTGAAATTTTTAGTGAAATATTTAACGAAGTAGGAGAGAACACTAATCTTTCTGAAATGCATGGAGAATACGACCAAATAATAAGTTCCCTTAGTGATGAGAGATTTGAAGATACCATAAAATTAATTAAAACAGGTTATGAAAGAATTTCTGAAATACAATCAAGCCAGACCGCAATAAATGCTTTTTCTAATGCAATTTCAAAAACAATAAAGAATTTTTTTATAAGGAACTGGCTAAAATTAATAATTATCTTCTCCATTGTTTTAATCTTATTATTAATTTTTTGGAGTAGTTTAAAAAAATTAAAAGTGAGACTTAGGTTTAATCTCCTGATAACTCAGAAAAAATCAATAAATAATTTATTAAAAGAAATGCAGAATAATTATTTTAAAACAAAGAAAATTTCAGAGGCAGATTATAGGATAAGGTTAAAAAAATTTAAAGAACTAATCAGAGATATTGACAGACAGGTGATGGTTTTGAAAGAAGAAATGTTTAAGCTTAAAATGAAAGAGAAGAAATAAAAAGTTATTTACAAAGCTGTTTATTTTTTGAATTATTAAGAATATCGATTAAATGCCATAAAAGGGTGTTCATGCCCCCATGAGAATATCACTTTGTTCAATATAAAATGGACTCACCAGGAATCGAACACTTCAATTCGTTTGAATTGAATGTTACCAAGAATTTTTCAAATTCTTGTGTACCTACAAAATGTAATTTTGTAGGTTGAGATTACAGGTTATATAATTATTCCAAAAAAATAATTTTATGGACCTGCCGGGAATCGAACCCAGGTCTCATCGTTGCAAACGACGTATTCTGCCACTAGACTACAGGCCCTTAGTCTAATTAAATATAAATCGTGGTTTTTAATGTTTATTGTTTGTGAAGTGAAAATTAGACTTAACCATCCTTTAGACTTAACTAATTGCTAATGCATTATATGAAATTTTCATTTAAGAAAATTTTTTTGTTTATAGTTTGTTATACTGATTTCTATATTTAATTTTGAAGATTATTTGACAGGATATTATCTATCTTTTATTATTAATGGAAATAAACTTACAAATTTTTCTCTTAGCAAAAATTTGACATTACATATTTTTATTTATTTTAACTAAATTATTTTTAGTCGCATTAGAAATATTTTAGTTTTTATTTTGTCTATTTATAAAAATTACTGTTATAGATTTTTTTTAAAAAAGAAAAAAGACTCTTTGAAAAGGTATGTTCAAACCTTGAAAAAATGTATAGGAGGTGATCCAACTGCAGGTTCCCCTACAGTTACCTTGTGACGACTTAACCTACCTTGTCTTACAAAGTTTCATCCTAAAAAAGCTTCAACAATGCAAAACTCGGTTGGTTTGACGGGCAGTGTGTGCAAGGGGCAGGGACATATTCACCGTTCTCTGCTAAAGAACGATTACTACGGATTCCGGCGTCATGAGGCTGGGTTTCAAGCCTCAATCTGAACTAAGCTGAATATTTAGGATTGGCTTCTCCTTTCGGAGTCGCATCCCATTGAATGCAGCATTGCCGCGCGCGTGTCGCCCAGGGGATTCGGGCCGTACTCACCTAACGTAGCCCACGCCCTCCTCCGTGTTACCACGGCAGTCTATATACTGTTCTTCAAAGAAGTAAGTATACACGTGGGTCTCGCCTGTTACTTGATTTAACAAGTCATCTCACGACACAGGCTGACGTCGGCCATGCAACTCCTCTCAGCGTGTCAGGTAAGCCCTTCAGACTGACCTTCATTCTGCTGTCGCTCCTGGTGAGGTTCACGGTGTATAATCTAATTGAACCGCACGCGTCACCCGTTGTAGTGCCCCCCCGCCAATTCCTTTAAGTTTCGGCCTTGCGACTATACTTCCCAGGTAGCACACTCTACGGCTTCCCTACAGCACCGATGCCTCTCGAGGAGGTACCGATGTTTAGTGTGCAGTGTTTACTGCTAAGACTACAGGGGTATCTAATCCCTTTCGCGACCTTAGCCTTCATCCCTTACTGTCAGATCTGTTCTCGTAAGGTGCCTTCGCTATCGTTAGTCCAGAAAGGATCAACCCATTTTACCGGTACACCTTCTGTACTCCTTACGTCTCCCAGTCTCTAGCTTCGCAGTATCTTCTGCCCGCTCCTTATTTAAGATAAGAAATTTCACAAAAGACTTACAAAGCAAGCTACGGATGTTTTAGACCCAATAATTGTGGCTGCGACTTGGACTGCCGGGATTACCGCGGCGGCTGGCACCGGTCTTGCCCAGTCCTTATTCTCCAAACTATTTACATTTGGCAAAAGTTTCTCTAAATAGAGAAACACTCTGGCTCGCTCTGTCACGCTTGCGCGCATTGCAGAAAATTCTTAACTGCTGCACCCCGTAAGGCTGGGAATAGTGTCTCAGATTCCCTCTCAGGGCTCCTCCGCTAAGAGCCCTTACTGATCATGGGCTTGGTGGGCCATTGCCCCGCCAACAACCTAATCAGCCGCAGCCCCATCTTACAGCGTTGCCTTTCAGAGAAAACTCATTCCAGAAATAATCTCTTATCAAGTCTTATTCTCAGTTTCCCGAGGGTATTCTTGACTATAAGTTAGGTTAGCTACGTGTTACTGAGCAGTTCGCCTTCTTGCGAATGACTTGCATGTCTTAGTACAAGCCAGATAGCCGCAGCCGCCAGCAGGATAAACTGGAATTACTAATTCAAATTAATTGAACTATATTTTATTAACAAAGCCATTTTTTACCTCCGACGGTTGCACTTTAACAAGGTTTGAACATACATCATTCCATACCATAAAAGATAAGGAACTCATTAATATAACTTCAAAGAGTTACAAAATTTGTTTCGTTTAATTAGTTTATAAATGTTTCTCTAAAAATTAAATAAAAATTCGTAATTTTACGAGGGAAAATGTAGAATAATAATTAATATAAATAATACAAAACTATCTCTATAATATTAAGCCAAGAAAATAAAGAGAAAGGCAGAACTGCAGAAAGAATGTTCAAACAATGGCTTGACAATCATAACATTCCATATTTGTACATTAATCAAGATCCAGAAACATTTTCCTCATTCTTTAAAGAAGACCTTAAAGGAAAAAGACCTTATTTTATGTTGCTGATACCTTACTTTGGTTTTATTTTCGTCGATGTAAAATATAAACAGATAAGTGAAAATTAAAGAGATTATGCTATTGATTCCAAAGATGCAAAAAAATATTCCTCTATACAAAGGAGATTTAATATTAATACTTAGTTTGTTATTTCAAATGAAAAAGTAGGTTACAATACCTGGTATTGGATTCCTGTTTCAAAAGTTTTAGAGGCAGGTATTGGTCTGCAAAGATCAAGTAAATCAGGAGATCTTTTCTTTCCAATTCCAAAGAATTATTTTATTCAAGTTGCCGGAGATGACTCATTAGAAAGACTTTTCTCAAAACTATTTGAGAAAAATAAAGAGTAAAAATTATTCTCCAGGATTATATTCAACTCTAAAAGGTTGGTAATCAGCAGGAAGTCTATTAAGTTTTTCTGCTAAATCGTCACTTGGAATAGGTTGATATTCTGATTCATTATTGTTATAAAAAACAGTTTCATTTCCAAGTCTATTACTAACAACATAATCAGTTCTTCCATCACCATTAGCATCTTTTTTAACTAATACAGATGGTCTGTTAAGATAACTTCCTACTGCTATCCCTAAAAGTCCAGCACCAAGCATTCCTATTGCAATGATTTTATTTTGTTTTCTTTCCATTTTTTTACCTCCTTACATCCTCTTTATGAAGATTAAGTTATATTTATAATAAAATTCAGTATTTTTAAATCTTTCTATTAATAGTTATTAAATAGTGGTAACAAATTATTATAAGACTTAAATCATTTATTATTACATGCCAATCTTCGTTATTCAAGAGCATCATGCAAGAAGTAATCATTGGGATTTTCGTCTTGAAAAAAACAAGAAGCTAAAATCCTGGGCAATTACAAAAACTCCTCCTAAATCTAAAAATGTTAAAAGGCTAGCAATTCAAACTCCTGATCATCCTTACAGCTATAGAAACTTTGAAGGTGAAATAAAAGAAGGCTATGGAAAAGGAATTGTAAAAATCTGGGATAAAGGAAAATATGAATTAGATTCATGGAAAAAAGATAAAATTGTTTTTCATCTAAATGGAAACAAGCTAAAAGGAAAGTATGTTTTATTAAAAACAAATTATGGTAAAGCAAAAAACGGATGGCTGTTTTTTAAAATTAAATAAAAGAGTTCTAATACCTTAAGATATAAATATTTATAATTAATTATTTTATGGAAAAATAATGGAAGGCCAGAGGAAAAAAATAAAGTATGGCTGGTAGTCTTTATGGAGAGGAATATAATTTTCAGAATGATTAATGAAATTTAATTCAAGTCTGGATGATCCCACAACATTTTTTAACCAGGCTATTCAAGGTTTTTTTTCAATAAAACAGAGGCTTGATAAAAATCCATTAAAAGCTCTGATAGAATTTTATATTTGCATAGATCCTTTTTCTAGGTCACAACTAACAGAAAAAGAGAGGAATTATCTATTAAAAAATTGGCCTTTGATGAATGCATTCCTCTAGAATATTGAAATTGTTTATTGAATGTATTAAAATAATCTGCCAAGATTTTATATTCCATTAACTCAACCAATTAAATTAGTTAATAAATATTTATTTTATTTTATTGATTATATAAAAAATAGTTGTCTTAATTCATTGAACCAAAAACCATTAGCCCATATTCTTTTTCAAATCCATCTATTAATTCTCCATAGTTAGTTGAATTTGCTATTGCCCCATAACTAAAACTAATACCTAAACTTTTTTCAATATCAAAAACCATTTCCATAAATTTTAATGAATCTAAACCTAAATCTCTAAAACTAGTTTCTCTTGTGATTATTAAATTACCCCATCTATTAAATTTTGAAAGAGAATCGTGTACTTTTTGTTCAATGTCTATAAGACTAGCAGGAGCTATTTTATTCTTCCTGGCCGTCATAGGCAATGAAAGCATTCATAGATTCTAACTTATCATCAGAAATTTTTCTTTTTTCTAAATAGCCTCTTGCTAACAAGTAATATACTAATCCAAGAGATTTTCCTCCCTTGTTATTACAGGGTATAATATGATCAGCTTTTCTGATAAAATTATTTGTATCAGCTAGCATAACAACTTTTTTCCCAGTTTTAAGTGCATCATTCAGAGCATTTCTATCAATCCAAGGATCAGTAACAATGACTAATTCTGGTTCATAAAAAGTTTCTAACTGTGTGTTTGTCATCATACCTGCAGGATATTTCTTTGTAAAAACTTTTACTCCTGTTGCCTTTCCAAAAAGAACTGCCGCCTGCCATCCAGATTCCCTTTTGCAAATCAAAACAATTTCTTCAGGAGAGTATTTAGATATAAAATCAACAGCCTTTTTTATGTGCTCATCAATTAAGCTTGTATTCAGAACTCCAATACTGTCAGCTCTTCTCCTATAAACAAATTTCTTCATATCAGGAGTTATAACTCTTGTTCCTAAATGAATTCCTGTTTTAACATAGTCATCTAAAGGAATTAATAGCTGCCTTTTTTTATCAAGCTCTTCTTTAATGTTTCCAGTATCAACAACTTCAATCTTTTCCCGAAGTTTCTTAGCTTTTTCTTTTAGTTCTTTAAGCAAAACACTTCTGTCAGATGTTCTTTTTTTAAACTCTTTAGTTTCATTTTGTGAGCCTTTTTCTAAAAGGTTCATTTTAGAGACCTTTTTAGTTTTAGCCTTTACTTCTTTCGTTTTGGAAACCTTTTCTAAAGGTTCATTTTCTTTGCTATCTTTCTTATTTTTTTCCGCTTCTTCTGACTTAGCCATTTTATTATTAGCGTTGTAAAGAACAACAGATTTTAAGAGAAAAATGTATTTTTAAACTCTTCTATATTATAGGCCGAGCCTTTGGCTCGGCCTCTTCAAATTCTTTTATCATACTTGATTTTTTCCGAAGCTATACTAATTATTAAGCTGTTAATATCAAATCAAAAGATAAAATACAAAAGCATAAACTGTTAATTAATTATTGCCGGATAAGCACATTTAATTTCTAAAAACTTTGCGTCATAATATATATTAAATTACATTGAAATTTCGTTTTGTTGTTTTAATTTTGGAAACCTTTTTTTAAAAGGTTTATCTGGTTAGTAAACAACTTTAACACTACATTTTAATTCCTGCCACTTATAGATTTCTTTTTCTTTAAATCCTCCAAGTATTCCAGACCTTACTGTGTAAACAGGGCACTGGTCGTTTTTGCATATTTTATTAGGAAGGTCTATTGTTTCAATTTTGCATTCCTTGGAATTTGTATTTTTTGAATTTGCTGTTCCAGTTCTGGTTGAAGAACCCCCGCAATCTTTTATACAAGTACCCATGTTTCGTTCATTACCTGAACAAGTTCCATCTCCACATGAAGTTCCTGTTGATTGTGCGATTGGCTGATCACTATATCCTGGAGTCAATAATTCTGCTTTTTTATCTGTGAATTTGCCTAATATATTTTTTATAGCACAAACATTTATGCTATCGAGTAAAACATTTCTGCAACTGCTAGGTCTTGTTATTCTAAACTTGAGCTTATTGCCCTCTAAAGCAACCAAATAAGAATATGTGTCCTTTCCATTTTCAATTTCTTTTTCTCCTAAAACTTTTGCAATCCTTTCAATTCTGGGCTCTTTTACACTAACTATCACATTATAACTTTCATTAAGAAGAACTTTTGTAACAACAGTTCCAGGCTTGTCTCCGACACTGCATGAAAAATCATAAACTCCCCCTTCATAAATAAAAGGGTTAGTTATTGTAAATTCCCCAGTGTAGTCTGCATACTGGTCCTGTTTATTTCTTCCATAGCCAGAAGGGCAGACCTTGTCGTACCATTCAGGGCCTCCTTTCGGCAGTGTAAAATCCAATAAAACACCTTCAGGAATATTTCCTGCCGGAAGCCTGATTAAACCATGATCAAGGGCTTCTTGCAGAGAATAATAATTTCCATCATCTACTTTTATTTTAATTTCATCAGCAGAATGCCAGACAGGCGGATTAACATCCCATTCTAAGCTGTCTAAATCAACACCATAACTTTCAAAATTATATTCCTGAAGGGCAGGGGCGCTATTATCTCCATTAGTATTTTCATTATTGCTGTTTCCTCCAAATATATTGCTTAAAAATCCTCCATTTCCAGTTCCATCATTTAGTGCTTGATTATCTCTATTTCCTCCAAATAAATTTCCAGCAGAAACTAAACTTAATCCTACAATTAGTACAATTCCAATTGCAAGAATACTCAAATTTAAATTATTTATTTTTTTCATGCTTATTCTCCCAGGCAGAGATTAAACTCGCAGTTTAATGATTCATTCCTTGAAACACTTGCACCATTACTGCAGGCTCTTAGCTCTTTAGTGCATGATAACTGCCCGCTTATCGTACAGCTGATTGAGCCAAACTGGTAAACTGTTTCAGATCTTAATCCAAATCCTTTTCTAGCTTTGTATATAGGACATTCACTTCCATCATTCATTACAACTTTAATTTTAAATTCCCCATTTTGTAAATCAATATAATATTTGAATGTGTCCTTATCTCCTCCAAACAAAGGTTTATCTCTATTTCCAGTAAGTCCTGCCCATCGGATGTGGCTTTCCTCGCCTTGAGCTACTAACTGGTAATTTCCGTTGAAATTTATTGTTTTTTGTTCAGAATCACTATCTCCATACTTGCAGTTGATGCTATAGCTTACATCTTCTCCAAAGCCTTCAGCAGTTATTGCCCTGGTGTATAAAGCATATTTATCTCCCTGTGAAGAATTGTAGCCTTCTGAAGTTGTGCATACTTTTTTCCAGGTGTCTTTGTTAGCTTCCCTAACAATAAAAGTCTTCTGTACATTTTCACTGTTAGAACTTACGTTTACTCCTGTTAAAAATTGAAGTCCATAAGAAATAACCCTTTGTAAAGAAAAATACCTATCTCCTATTTTTATTTTTACATTTGCTGCATGGTGGCTGACATTGTGTTCATTTTGAGACCATAAGCTGTAGTTATCCATTTTTCCATCTATAGCATCTTGCAGAGAATAATAGCCTTCGCCAATTCTAACCTGAACATCTTCGCCAGAATGCCAGACCTCATGATTATCATTGCTTCCCCAGGGTATGGCACTAAGACTTTGCTGTGCAGAAACAGAGAATAAAGATAAGACTATAATTAATAAACCTGTTAATAATAAAAATAAGGGCCTTTTCATTCTACCTCTTCACTAATAGATATGTTTAATCATTTTATAAAGTTTTTTATAATGATAGGTTTTCTTCAATTTCTATTAATCTATCAAGCTTTTCTTCTCTTCCTTTTCCAACAGCCCCAAACTTAACAAATTCAGATTGGAAACCAAAAGCCAAATCAGAAATAATATTTTCTTTTGTTTCTCCGCTTCTGTGTGAAAAAATCATTTTGATATTATTTTTTTTACAAAATCTGGCAATTTCTTTTACCTTAATAAGTGACCCAATCTGGTTGGGTTTTATTATTATGCTGTTTATAGAACCCTTTTTATGTGCAACTACCAGTCTATCGACGTTAGTTGTTGTTAGGTCATCTCCACAAATTAAACCTTTAGCACTTTTATTTATTTCTGCAAATCCTTGAAAATCATTTTCCTCTAAAGGATCTTCTATATAATAAAAAATTTTAGAAAGTTTATCCATATATTTGATTTGCTCTTTTCTGTTTTTCTTTCCATTTTTATAAACATAACTGTCCTTTTTATAAAATTCTGAAGCAGCGACGTCTATTCCAATGTGAATTTTTGAATCAAATTCATCTTTCATATTATCTCTTACATCCTGCATTATTTCAACAACACCTTCATCATTCAAATTTGTTTGCCAGGCATTTTCATCATTCACCTTTTTTTTAAAATCTCTGTCTAAATTTGATAAAATTTCGCAGGCATTTTCATGTGCCCTGTTCATTATTTCAACATTTTTTGAAAAGCTTGAAGAAACAGGGATTATATGAAATTCCTGAATGCTTAAATTGCCATCTGGAGAATGTTTGCCTCCACCAATAATGTTTCCAACAGGTATAGGCATTGTTTCTGCCTTGGGATTTATTAATTGCCACACCTCAAGGTTTTTTTGTTCAGCAAGAGCTTTCAAAAAAGCATACTCAAGAGCAATCATTGTATTTGCCCCAATCCTGTCGCTGAAGGCATTTTCAATCAAGATTAAATCATCAAATTCCCTAATATTTATATCTTCGATAAAATAGCTGTTTATCTGTTTGATATCTTCTTTTAAGGATTTTTTCCAGACCTTGGACTCATACTCTCCTCTTGATTTTCCATTAGGAGCACTTGCAATGAATTTGCCTTTGTCTGTAACAAGTGAAATTTCAATAGTTTTTTCACCCCTAGTGTCTTTTATTTCTCTAGCCACCAGTTTTTTTACTTTCATTTTAAAAGTTATTGTTGTTTTTGTTTATTTTATTTTGGAAACCTTTGAGCCTGTAAGGCTAGGTTCCTTTTCGGAACCTTCTAAAGGTTTACTTTCATACTTTAATTAAGAATTAAGCATTTATAATATTTTATAGTTGCCTTTTAGAACTCTCTTCGTGTTTTTTAACTAGTACATCAAACTCTTCTTTTGACAAGAGATGTTAGCTATCCATATTTTACCGATAAATAGTTTGTTTAAATATTTTTATGTAGAAGGTATTCCGCATTTTATTGCATCATACACTCCTTTACCCTTTACTGTAAGTGAAACATAAACCTTACTAAAGGTAGCACGTCTAGTTTTTACAGCTAAGCCTTTTTCAGCTAAACCGGAAATGCCGACACTTGTTGTAGACTTAGACATATTTAGACTTCTTCTTATATCTCTTTCACTAATGTCTCCGTCGCAATTTTCATTTCCTACATATAACAATACTTCAAGCTGAGACCCTGTGATTCTAAACCCCTCTTGTATTCTTCTTGCAGTTTCCAAATAATCGCTGAGAATTCTAGTATCCACAAATTCTCTATATTTAAGAAGATTTCTGGCAGCCATTTTACTTTAAAATTAGTTGTTTTGTTTAAATTTATTTGTATAGAATCTATTGAAGCTCTTCGCTTCCCTCTCTTCCTGCTGTCTCCCCTCCAAGATCTTCTTCATCTTCAGGGTTGGCAAGTTCCATAATCTCTCCTTCTTTTACAATTTCCTCTTCCTCTTTTTCTTCATGATTTTCAATATCTTTTTCACTACTAGGATCTTTAGAAACAAATTTCTTAATTGCAACACTTTTTCTTTTTGGCATAGGCTTTTTAACAGTTATTGGTAAAACCTCTGAGTTAAATTCAAGTTTAGCAATTTCAATTGGATTATAGCCGATTTTTTCTAGTTCTTCTTCGGAAATTTCAATCAGAAGGGGAGCATCCATTGCAATTTGTAGAGCTCTTGCCCCAAGTATACGGGCTCTTTCATAGTTTGTGAAAACTTGTTTTTCTTTTTCAGCCATTTAATATTACCTTATATCTCGGGTTTTTAAAATCTTGCTATTTTAGGTTATTATTTACCATTTTTAACAGATGACTTTATTAGCTTTTGAACCCTTGGAAATATTGTTTTATGAACTTTTTCAACAGAATCTAGTATTTCTGAAAACTTTACCTCACTTATTTCAAATTCACCGCTTTTCTGCATACTGCAAATACTTATTGGTTTAGTTGGAGTTAATGCAAGGACTAATCGGCCATCACTTGCACTTTCTTCATCCTGTGTAGGGTCCATAATAAATTTGTCTCCAATTAAATACACGCTGAAATTAAAAGGTTCATTTTCAGTTAAAGGTAATTTTTCCTTTGAAGGTTTTTCATAGTCTATTTTTTCCTCTTTTTTGTCATAAAAAGGCACTTTTGTATCTTTTAATGCAGCAATAGCTGCTATGAATGCAGCATCAAGCAAATTTCCTTCATCATTTATTGAATAAACATCAACAAATACCTGCCATACTTTTTCACCTTCAGTTATGCACAGTTTATTCAAGTCAATATATCTTGATTCTCTTATTCCTCTGTCAACTAATCTTCCAAGTTCAATTGCATCGAATTTTGGCGGGCCATATTCATACTTAGGATGGCTCAAAGGAGTTAATTCTGCAGTTACCATTAGATTTCCTTTATCAGGAGAATCTGGATATGGTTCAGCTACTTCCATTTTTACTCCAACCCATACTTCTGTTTTGCCTATTTTGACTTTAGCACTTCCTTCTGATTTTTTTGAAATGCCACACTCGATTATTATTTCTCTGTATTCTTCAGGATCTCTCTTGTCAAATCTATTTCCATGCTCCAAGTACTCATGGATTCTCTTTGCCGTTAAGTTTGATTCTTCTATCATTTTATACTGCTACCTCCGAAGTTTCTTGACGCCAAAGTCCTGCTTCTTCTAATAATATTTTATATTTATCAAAACCATCTGATTCTCTGTGTTGATGGGAGATCTCAAAACCTGGAATGTATCTTCCTAAAAATATTCCATCTCCTCTTAACCTCATTAGTGATCTACCTATCATATTCGATCTTTCCTGTTCTATTACTTCAAATCCTTTTTCATTTAAACCTATAACTAATTCAGCACGTCCATTATTAATTATAATATCTCCAGATCTTAATCTCTCATGCCTTGCTAATTCAATACTTTCAGCTTCATTATTTACTCTATATGTTGTTCTTTCACTTATCATTTTTTTCCTCCATGTCTTTAACATCCTTCAGTGCTTTTTTCTGAATTTCGTATATTCTCTTGCAGGTTTTTCTTCCAAGTTCAACAGCTTCTTTTAATTCTTTGGCAGATATTTTTCCATCAAGTTGTATATGAACAAGATTTTCAGACCTGTTCATAAAAGACATTGCAATATCAGTAGCTCCCTCTCCTTCTTCATAATCTTCTTCTTCTTTTGTTACATCAGCAACCATTTGTTTGTCCATTTTTCCAATTGAAACACTTGTTACAAAATCTTTCATAGGAACTCCGGCATGAGCTAAAGCAATTGATGCCGCATTTATTCCTGCACATCTTGTTGAGGCATCTGCCTGTGGAATCATTATATGAACATCTACAACAGTATTTGGAAATTCATCAAGCAAGGTTGAAGACGCCAGAGCCCATTCACTAATCTTGGATATTTCTGTGCTTCTTTTGCTTGGACCAGGACGAATTCTTTCACTTACTGAAAAACTCATCATTTGATAATTAACCCTTAATATTCCCTTTTCAGGATTTTGCATATGCTGAGGATGTAATTGTTTTGGCCCATAAACTGCAGCTATTGCAACAGTATCTCCAAAACTGAACATTGCAGACCCATCTGCATTTGGAACAACTCCAACTTTAGCAGTTATCTTTCTAGTTTCATCAAACTTTCTTCCATCAAATCTCTTAGTGTATGCCATTATGCTGCCAACTCCCATATATTTCTAAAAGTAAAATCTCTTCCAACGGGAACAGAGCTAACTTTTCCTTGAATATAATCATAATTTCTATCTATAACTGCTCTTACTCCTGATACTTCTAATAATTCTCCTCTCATTCTTTCTTCATCATTTCCTTGCCTATAAAATGTTCTGGATTTTCTTTTATTGTAATCTATTAAATTTAATTCCATAATTTCTAAATTCCCATCATAAATCAATTGAGCCATATTACCTTTATCATCTAAAGTTATTGTAGTAGTATACGCTTTCATTTTTTTCCTCCATTTTTTTCCTCACTTAAAAACTTACTTACTTTTTCAGTAAGTCCTGTAACAAAAGTTCTTTCAGTAACGAAGTTTATAGCTTTTTTTGCAAATAATTCACCTTCAACATTATTTCCTCTTATCCAGACAATTCCATTTTGTCCGACAGTTATCTTGCAGTTAGCCTCATCTTTAATTAGCTTAATCATGCTGCCTTCTTTGCCAATTACCCTTGGTACTTTGTTAGGATTAATTTTTATTATTATTCCGCCATCTAATTTGCCAAGACCTTTTCCCTCTAATGTAAGGTCAACTCCTTTTGACTTTACATTTGATATTTTAGCATTAAAAAAATCACCTATATCTAAAAAATCAGATAAATTATTTTTGTCAATATATCTAGGAACTTCAGACAATGGCAAAAATGCAGAAATAGCAGAGTTAATATCAGTTAACCATCCATTAAATGTAATATCAGCTACTCTCCCAATTATAACATTTCCTCTCCTTGGAATAAACACTCCTGACAAAGGAATTATTTTTATTAGTTTGCCATTTTTATCTGCCAAGCCATATCTATAAGCAACTATATCATTTCCTTCTCTTTTAGTTCCATCTCCAGGTAGAAAATCACTTCCGGATAAAATTGTTTCTCCAGGGATAACTACCTCTCTATGCCCATCTTCCATATTAATTTCTTCTTCCATTTTATCTTGTCAAATCTATATTTTAAAAAGCTATGCTTTGTAAAAGTAAGATTATTCTTTTACCTCCTGGCTAATTACTGAACCATGTGTTAGTGAGTTTAACTTATCATAAAATTCCATTTGTAAACCTACAGGAAGATTAATAATAATTTCTAAATCGCCATTGTTCATCCATTCTTCTCTTTCTTTGTAAGTTCGTACAACTCCATAGGCTTGTCCAGAATATCTTGCAGGAATAATAATCTTAATTCTTTTTGTTTCAATTCTTAAAGGTAGAATTATAGCTATTTTTTCAGTTATTTCTTTTAATTGACTGTCTATTGGTTTGTTTGTTATATTGACTCCAGACTCTTTTATAGCACTTTCAATCCTTTCAGGAGTATAAGGTCTTCCTGTTCTGGGATCAACAGCATTTTTAGATAAAAATGTAACAATTTGCTTTGCTTTATCACTTAATTCTTTATGTTTATATTCAACAGGAACTTCTATATCTCCCCTTTTGATTATTTGTCTGGCAACTTCCGCAGAATCTTGGGTCTTGAATACCTCTTCAAGATCTTTGCCTGAAGCATGATCCCCCTTTTTTGCATCTGTAAATATTTTGTCTATTACTAAAACTTCATTAATAGAAATGTTTCCGCCTTTTTTAAAGGCTAAGGCTTTATCAACATCAACCAAAATTTCAAAATGTTTTCCACCAGTCTTAATACGAGCAATAACGTCAGTCATTTTACATATACTTCTTCAGAGAATTTTCATCAGGTCTAACAACTTTTGAACTTTTTACCGGAATGTAAGCAACATCAAACCTTGATAACTCAAAGTTTTTTCCAAGAACTTCTTTGAATATTCCCAAAGCTAATTTAATTCCTCCTTCAATATTTAGGTTTTTGTTATATTTCATCTTTAGCATTTCTTTTATTTTTTCATCATTTTCTCCAATAGCCATAGCTGTATAAGAAAAATAATTTCCAGTTATATCTGAAGCAAATACCTGGGGTTTAGATTCGTCTATTCCGCCAATCATTAGAGAAACTCCAAAAGGTCTTGCTCCTCCATATTGGGTGAACATTTGCTTTGTATTTGCTATTTCTCTTATTACTGATTCAACATCTATAGGAGAATCATAAGTAACTTTATGCTGTTGTGCTAAAACTCTTACTTTATCAATAAGAACTCTTGCATCGCTTAATATTCCTGCAGCACTTCCAACAATATGAGAATCTATTTCAAAGACTTTATTAGCACTACTAGGGACGATTAAAGGATCATTTATCCTTCTATCACTTACAATTACAATTCCATTTGAGCAAACAATTCCTATACTTGAGCTACCTAACCGAACTGTCTTTTCTGCGTATTCTACCTGAAGCAAATGCCCATCAGGTGAGAACATAGTTGCGGCTCTGTCGTAACCCATTGCTTGGTGTTGTATCTCACTTGGCATGTCCATTTTAACATATTCAATGAGAAGTTGTATAATCTAAACAATCTCTCTATTATCTCTCCAATTTTTCTAAGAGGTCAAGGTTTAAAAAGCTTTCCATAGAGGAGCT
>Ga0210006_1001026_pt1 | contig 19978 bp, 24 predicted proteins | sample CryGey02umfilter_2_FD_185452 | JGI IMG/M metagenome (GOLD analysis project Ga0210006, IMG submission 185452) | Groundwater microbial communities from aquifer in Utah, USA - Crystal Geyser 4/10/14 0.2 um filter (SPAdes) (version 3) | ecosystem: Environmental > Aquatic > Deep subsurface >... | reverse complement strand
ATACGAAACTGGAGTTTAACAATCTCTCAATTAGCCATCCATTTCGATGGACGGCTTGATGACGCTTTAAACTTATGATACAATTTTAGGAATTATCCGATGTTGACACGGAATGCTGAACACTCCCTTGTATTTTGAACGCGTCTGTTATGTCCACGTCCGACTATCTCGCCATCTATAACCAAGACCGAACCGATAGGGATTCCACCCTCAGCTAGACCTAACTTTGCCTCTTCTATTGCCGCTTGTAAAAATTTATCCATCTTTGAGCCCTTTTGTTTTATACCACTCTTTTATCATCTATCTTCTCAACTCCATCAACACATTATGCTCAAACAAAAACATCAAAGTCTCATTGACATAATAGTTTATAGCATCACGCTCTTGTCTGTCGAGTTTATAAACTTTTGACATCGTAACATAGACTCTTTTTTAGCATGTGAATCGTTCTCATATGGAAGTGTGTACATGACACCAGCGTTGTCTATCAACACATCGATTGGTGTGAGGGAGGAGATGAGAGTCTCGATTTTCTCTACCTGAGATAAGTCAAACTCTATGAGCTCTATATTTTTGTTCTCTTTAAATTCAACTTTTACAAAATCTCTATCGATAATGTGTATCTCGTAACCCAGGGCTAAAAAGCCTCTTGTAACCTCTAACCCTATCCCTTTAATTACGCCTGAAATAATATTCTTAGTAGCCCAAATCGTGGAGTTCTCTAAAGAGATAGGCTTCCACTATCTCATCGATGCTTCTTTGTGTATGTGCAACTAAAGGCATCATGCTCATCTCTAAAAAAGGCATAGGGTTCTCTGTATCATTTGTAAAAACCACAGCCTCTGACCAATTTTCAAAGCCATCAAAGCGTTCATGATGTACTCTCGCTACAATTTCACCCTCTTCTACTTGAAGCTGTAGCCATACTTTTGCATCTGCTACAGTTGTTAATTTTGCCTCGTCTGTATTGTCGCTGTCCATTGGAAGTAAGAGATACATACTAGTTCACTTTTGAGAGATTAAGTGCGAGCGCTTCATTGTCCATGATGTCAATGTCTTTGCGAAGAACGGCAGTAGCTATCGCTTTTGCATCTTCAAGTGAGTGCATTTTATAAGTTCCGCATTGATAGATATTTAACTCTGGAATATCTTTTTGTTCTTTTACATTTAAAATATCTTTCATCGAAGCTTCCCAAGCATCCGCAACTACTTCTTCAGCAGGAGTACCAATAACACTCATGTAAAAACCTGTTCTACAACCCATAGGTGAGATGTCGATAATCTCGGTTGCTTTTGAGTTTAAATGATCTCTCATAAAGCCTGCAAATAGGTGTTCTAAAGTATGTATACCCTCTTGAGAAAGAATCTCTTCATTTGGTCGAACAAATCTTAAATCAAACACGGTAATATCATCTCCCTTTGGGGTTTTCATCCCTTTTGCTTTACGAACTGCAGGAGCTGGCATAATTGTGTGGTCTACTGTGAAAGAGTCTAATAATGGCATGTGATTTCCTTAATTTTATTATTTATACGCTATTGGAAGTAATTCCAATACCTACGCTAACGCTATGTTTCCTTCGGCAGGAAGCCCATTGCACTAGTGTAATTTTTACTAGTATTTTATCGTTTTTTGATTCATGTAGGTTGAAAGAGGAGAGTTAACTATTGGCATGTGGAAACTAAACAAATCCAAAAAGTTTTAGATTTTATGTAGATTGTGCCTGAGGAGCAAAAAGGCTAGACTAATAGTCTGCCATTTGCTCATCTGGTGCAAGATGCGTGAAAGCTAAAGCTTTTTCTATACGCGAGCTTCTTCTCGGCGGTTTAAGTACGCCCATTTTTCATCTACGCGCTCTTGCCACTCTTTGATTAAGTATTTATACTCATCTTTAAAAAGGTGCTTAAAACGTCCTTGTGCAGCTAAATACTCTTCAACAGGGATAACATTTTTAGGTCTGTATGTAATATTTAACTCATGATTATCAATGATTTCATAAAGTGGAAAAACCAAAGAGTCTGTTGCTAAATCAGCTATGTGCATTGTATCTTTAGGGTCAAATTTCCACTCCGTAGTACAAGGAGAGATTGCATTAATAAATACAGGACCATCTACTGCCATACCATGTTGGATTTTTTTAACCATATCTTTCCATTTATTTGGAGCAACTTGCGCCGCATAAGGAATTTGATGTGCAGCCATAATAGCAATCATATCTTTTTTATTTTTCTTCTCACCGTAACTTACACGACCCGCTGGTGATGTAGTCGCGCTTGAACCTATCGGTGTTGAACTTGAACGTTGTCCACCTGTATTTGCATACACTTCGTTATCAAGAACAACATGCATGATGTTGTGTCCTCTCTCCATACAGCCAGAAATCCACTGGAAACCGATATCGTAAGAGGCACCATCACCTGCAAAAGATACAAATTTAGGCTCACGTTCTGGTTGCTTTAGACGACCTTTCTTTTTCAATGCTTTGTACATTGTCTCAGCACCTGCAACAGCAGTTGAACCATTCTCAAACCCGATATGAATCCAAGATGCATCCCATGAAGTATAAGGATAAACAGCCGTACAAACTTCAAGACAACCCGTAGATGCGGAAAGAATCAAATCGTTGTTAGTAGCATTTAATACTTCACGAACAATGATTGAGTGCGCACAACCAGGACATAGTAAGTTTGCTCCTTCAAAACGGTCTGCTGATGTTGAAAACTCTTTTAAGTTTTTTACTTTTTTTATTTCACTCATAGTTTTCTCCTTATAAAAATGCTAGTTTCGGTCCACGAACACCGATAAACTGTTGTAGTTGCGTTGTTACTTTTCCAGCATCAACATTTGCTTGAAGTTCAGTATATAAAGAGACTAAGTGCGCTTTTGTTAAGTCACGTCCACCTAAGCCATACACATAACCTGAAAGTAATGCTCTTTTATCTGTATTGAAAAGAGCGCCTGCAATTTCATTAAAAAGCATACCAGGAGCACCATTTGGAGATGAACGGTCAAGTGCAGCGATTGCTTTTACATCTTTAAGTGCTTCTGCAATTTCAAAGAATGGGAATGGACGAATCACACGAAGACCAACAACACCCGCTTTAATCCCTTTTTCTCTCATCTCAGTTGCAACTTCACGCGCTGTCTCAACTGAAGTTCCCATACAAACAACACATACATCTGCATCATTCATATCGTACTTTTCAACGATGTTATATTTACGACCGCTTAGTTTTTCAAACGCATCAAAAGCAGCTTGAATTTTAGGAAAAACTTTTGTCATAAGGTCATTATGTTGACGCGCTTTATGTTCAAAATGCCAATCTTCTTCAGTTTGTACACCATGTGTTACAGGATGTTCAAAGTCAAGCATGTCATTCATTGGCTTATATTCACCAACAAAACCATACGCTTCATCATCTGTAAGCGTATATACACCTTGTGCAGTATGTGAAGTCATAAAGCCATCTTGATGAACCATAGCTGGAAGTCTAATATCGTGATCTTCCGCAACTTTAAATGCGATAAAGTTTAAATCATACGCCTCTTGTGGTGCAAAAGCATCTAATTGAATCCAACCACTATCACGACCAAGATACATATCTGAGTGATCGCCATTTACATTCAGTGGAGCAGCAAGTGCACGGTTTACAACGTTTAAAACGATCGGTAAACGCATACCTGAGGCTTGGTAAAGAACTTCAACCATAAGTGCAAAACCTTGAGAAGAAGTTGCAGTTGCAACACGACCACCAGCCGCCGCCGCACCTACACAACCACTCATTGCAGCATGTTCAGACTCAACCATTACAAACTCACCCTCGATATAGTTGTCAGATAAAAATTTTGCATAACCTTCAACAATTGGAGTTGATGGAGTGATCGGATATGCCGCGACAACGTCAATTTGGCACTGTCTTAGTGCTTGAGCTGCTGCAAAGTTTCCATCCCATACTTCTATTTTTTGTAATTCCATTTTATCAAATGCCATTATTTTGTCTCCTTGTTTTTAGCAGGCCAAGTTGCCAATTCTGTCTCTTCATCTGATTTTTCAGGAAACATTAAAAGTGATTTTGGGTTTGTAGGGCAAACTTCAACACAAATACCACAACCCTTACAGTGATCCATATCTATACCAATCATTTTTTTATCTCTTGAAATAATTGAAATATCTGGACAATAGACCCAGCAAAATTGACAATCGATACAGAAATCTTTGTTAAATATTGGTTTATTGATTCTCCAATCTGCAACGCTTGCTACAAAAGAGCTATTTTCTGAGTATGCACGATCTTCTTGCAATGTTCCGGCGATGTCATCTATTTTACCATCGAATGTACGAAGCATTGCTCCGATTTCGAATTCATCCCATCCTTTTTTCATCATATCCCCAACTCCTTATTTTACTTCATCAAAAGCACGTTGAATAGCAAGCATGTTTGCATCAATAATCTTTTGAGGTAATTTTCTAAGAATTCTTTTCATACTATCTTTAAAAAACTCTATGTCATACATTCCTGATATTTTCATGAATGCACCAAGCATTGGTGTATTTGGAATAGCCTTACCAATAGTTTCCTGTGCAATTTTAATACAGTCCACAGTGTAAACTTCTTTGCCTTCAAGCTTTGGTTGCGATGCTACAAGCTCTTGCGTACTCATGTGAGTAGTAATGATATAAATTGTCTTTTCTTTCGCATTTATCGTAACATCTGATGTGTAAACTAACGCTGGATCGATAACAAATACAAAATCTGGTTCCATATATTTTTCGTGGTTCATAACGACTTTATCGTCAACACGATTGTATGCCGTCATAGCAGCGCCGCGTTTTGCAGATCCGTAAAATGCAAACGCTTGAACGTGCTTTCCTGTTGTAGAAATAACATCTGCTAAACCTTTAGCACCAGTTACGGCACCTTGTCCAGCACGACTATGCCATCGTATTTCTAACATAAATTCTCCTTATATTTCAGTGACTTTTTTATCGACACAAGATTAGTGTATTTTAGGCAAGTTGCTCTTAAATGTAGCTTGCAAAATCCATTTCTATGGCGAGACTAAGGTTATGTGTGTGATATTTTCTTTCGATAAAGTTGTTCGATTGCTTCGAGTGTATCTCGGAGAATACAATCCGTATAAATTTCAAGAACAGCTTTTGTTTCATATCCACAGAGAACACCTATGGAATGCACTCCTGCATTTTGTGCTGCAATCAAATCAAGCTTCGTATCGCCAATCATCCAAATCTCTTTACCCTCGGTCTCTAAAGAGGCAAGAGCCTTGAGTATTGGTTCGGCATGTGGTTTTGGATTTTGTACATCTTCTCGTCCAATTAGAACTTCAAAATGCTCCATCAAACCAAAGTGCTCCATCAGGATTTTAGAGTACTCTGCCGTCTTTGTAGTTACTATGCCTAAGGTTGCAAATTTGCTTGCCATTAACACCGCTTCGCGTGCATTCTCTAGTAAAAATGTTTTTTGCGTAGATATGTTGCGATACTCCTCTTTATATGTTGCAACATAATCCCAAACAGAAGCTTCCTCAACACCTAAATCAGCGAACATAATATCAAGCGGATATCCTATGAGGGCTTTGATGGCATCATCACTTGGCAGTGGAGCATTATGCACTGAAAATGCGTGGTGGAAGCACTCCAAAATCGCCTCGGTTGAGTCTATAAGTGTTCCGTCTAAATCAAAAAGTATTATCATTGTATCTCTTCTTTTTCCCATTGAATGTAATTGTGCCAGATGCCACTTAGGCTTGGCTCAACATTTTTTATATTTTTATTCACCGTAGTGATGGAATTTGGAATGTATAAAAAGAGGTAGGGATTCTCCTCTACAATAATTTTAAACATCTCTTTCCACATGCCACTTATTTTCTCTCTATCAACGATGCTTTGGGACTCTTCTATCATTTTATTGATGATTGGATTTTTATATCCTGTAAGGTTAAAACCACCTTTTTTATCGCTATCACTGTGCCAAAACATATAAGGGTCTGGCGTAGGAGAGAGTCCCCAACCCAACAATACTGTATCAAATTGATGTGGAAAAACAACCATATTTAAAAATGCTTGCCACTCCATCACTTTGAGTGTCACCACAACCCCTGCTTGTTTGAGTTGGTGCTGAAGTATCTCCGCAGCGTAAGGTCGAATGGGAGAGGAGTTAGAGGTTGCTATCTCAAAGGTAAAAGGTTTTTTCTCATCATAGCCAGCCTCTTTGAGGAGCCTTTTTGCCTCTTGTATATTTTGCGTAGGGGCTTTTACGTCTGGGTTAAAAGCTTGTGTAGCTGGTAAAAAAGGACCCGTACAAACTTTTGCATGTTTGAAAAAGAGTATCTCTACCAGCTCTTCTCGGTTTATGGCGAGGGATAAAGCCTCTCTTACTTTTGGATTTTTGAACTTCTCTAACCGAAGGTTAAAGCCTAGATAGGTGTAGGAGTGGCTTATCTCTTCATAGATATTGAACTTTTGAAAGAACGCCTCACTTAATTGTCTCTCAAACTGCATAGGTTCTATACTGCCAATATCTAAAGATTTGGATTTTAACATCAAAAATCTTGTCATCGGATCAGCTATGACATGAAAGGAGATTTCATCTATCTTGGGTCGCCCTTCAAAGTAGTCATCATTTGCACTCAAAATAATATTTTTAGAGTGTTCGAGCTGTTTGAGTTTGTAGGCTCCTGTACCGATTGGGTTTGTGTTAAAAGAGGCGTTCATCAAATTCGCTTCATTTTTTAAAATATGCTCTGGCAAGATTCCCATCATCCATGTCTCAAGCGCTTTAAAATAAGGCTCTTTGTAAGTAACTTTTACATGATACATATCTACAGCTTCAACACTTTGAACAAATCTAAAGTTGGAACTGTAAGGAGATGCAATTTTTGGAGAGATGAGGGTTTCGTATGTAAAAACGACATCTTTTGAAGTGAACTTCTCCCCATCATGCCAGAGGACATTTTCTTTAAGTGTAAAGAGGAGCGTTGTCTCATTCTCAAACTTAAACGCGGTTGCCAAATCCCCTATAACTAAAGAGGAGTCTTTGTCATATTTTACAAGTCCATTAAACAAAAACCCTGCTATCTCAGCAGAGCTTGAGTCTGTCGCTAAGAGAGGGTTGAGTCGGGAAGGGTTTGCAGAAGTTGCTAAATGGAGGGTTGAAGCATAAAGGTTAAAATACATCAGAAAAACAAGTAAAAATCGCATAAACCCTACTTATCGCAACATTTGATTATTGACGCTAAGTTCGCCTCTGTTCAATTGAATATCAAAAATTATATTCTCACCCACTTCTTTTGCATAAGCATTTGCAAAAACAACCATTGGAATCTCTTGATTTATGATTTTAAAGAGTTCCTTTGAAAAAGAGAGCGAAGCATTCATATCAACATTTTTAATCACTATTTCAGGAGATATATCTAACTTCTTTTGCAAGTCTGCGTCCTCTTTTACATCGAGTTTCACTTTAAAACTAAAGCCTTCGATTTGCTTTTGTTGATTAATTTGTATTTCCGAAAGGGAAACATCTGCAATAGACAAACGAAGCCCTTTTGAGAGTAAATCGATTGAACTATTTCTGATTTCTTCCTCGGATTGAGTTGAAGCGTTTGCTTTGGAACGAGAGATTAAAACTCTCAATTTTTCAAGACTCACCTTGTCAATTTCACTCAAAGAGACATCGTAATTAAAATCCGACCCTTTAAGAGAAGAGCCTTCTGTCTCAACAAGTAAATCTTTCAAAGAAGTTTTTGCATAAAACTCCGCCTTTTCCCCTTGTGTATTTGAAGAGATATTGAGATGTATATCATTGACCTCGATACGAAGATTGTTCTCAGCTCTGCCTTTGATTGCAAAGTTAAATTGCTCAATCTTCCCTCCGCTCATGTAGGTACTTTCTGACTCAAAGGCTGACGAACTTGTGAAATTTTTCATATGGATAGTAAACTCTTCGTCTCCTTTTTTCACATTGAAATCAATCGCACCAATCAGAGAACTCAAACTCTTTGGAGCAATCAGTTCACCATTTCCTTGATATAAAACATTTGACAAAGCAAGCGTTACTTTGGAGCTATCTTTAAGTACATACTCCTCTTGAATATCTTTGATATACCCATGAAAATCGAGGTTATTTATATTGTAATTGATATGGTATAAAACCCCTTTACTCTCCAATAAGTTTTTCACATATCTGTAAAATTTTATATCTTCTGATTTTAAATCCTGCATCATGCCTGTGGAGAGTGAGAGTGGGTAGATATCGACGGAGAGCGCATCACTTATTGGGAAATTACTATACTCCAAATCTGTACCTATTAAGACACCATCAATGAGTGCATTGACATAGGGAGGGAGTTGATTATCTGAGTATTGATTCAAGTATTGAACCAATTTATTTGCATCTTTGACTAAAAACTCATAGTGCTTTTTTGTCGTAAAATAGCTTGCATCTGTCGTGCTGTTGGAGAGTTCCACTCCATTGGCTCTTAAGATTTCTATGCGTTCATTTAATGTTTTATCTGCTAGTTTATTCCCCATTATCGGAAGAAGGGAAACTGTAATAATTATCATTGCTAAAAAGAGAAGTAATTTTTTCATTTAAAGACCTTATCTTGTGGATTTAGGCAATTATATAGAAATAAGTTTAAGGAGTTGGTATATTTTGGGAAGTTTTAAAAAAAGGTTTTACCAATGCTTTGAAGCATTGATAAAAAAAGCGAAAAGAGAGATTAACGCTTTCGAGGAAACTAGCGTTTTGAGAATTGGCGAGAACGACGAGCTTTTTTCTTACCTGGCTTCTTACGTTCAACAACACGTGAATCACGAGTCATCATACCTTCAGGTTTAAGAATTGCTTTAATCTCTGGATTAAATTTTACTAATGCACGAGAAATACCGTGACGTAGTGCATCCGCTTGACCACCGAAACCACCACCCATAGTGTTAGCAACGATATCAACTGATGTATCTTGTTTTGATAATACAAGTGGTTGTTTTACACGAAGCTTTTTAGCTTCAAGTCCACCTAACCATGCGTCTAATGAAAGACCATTGATTGTAATATTACCTGTTCCTGGAGTTAACCATACTTTTGCTATTGAAGCTTTACGACGACCTGTTGCGTATATTTTTGCCATATGTCAATCCTTACTTAGCAAGTTGTGCAGAGTGAGGATGTTCAGCACCTGCATAAATTTTTAATTTTTTAATCATTTTTGCGCCAAGCTTAGTTTTAGGAAGCATACCACGAACCGCTAATTTATATAGTTTTTCTGGATTTTTTTCTAAAAGCTCAGTCATTTTAACACTCTTAGTACTACCGAAGTAACCTGAATGAGAAAAATACTCTTTGTTAGCAATTTTGCCAAGACCGTTGAATTTTGCTTTAGAAGCATTTACGATAACTACGAAGTCACCACAGTCAATGTTTGGAGTCCAACATACTTTGTTCTTACCACGAAGTATAGTAGCTACTTCAGTGATCATACGACCAAATGTTTTCCCCTCAGCGTCAATCAAAACCCATTTTTGATCAATTTGTTCAGAAGTTGCAATTTTTGTAAATTTCATTCTTGAACCTTTATCTTGAGATTTCACAAACAGAAAAGAATCTGCTTGTTTTAGTGCTGGAAGTATAACCGTATAAGCTTATAGGAACCTTAATTTTTGGTTTATTTAAGGTTTAAAGATACGACTAATTTGATTGCAACAGAAGCTCTATCTCTTTTAAAGGCATAGGCTTATGATAATAGTACCCTTGGATGGAATCAATCCCGTAGAGATTCAACAAATCAAGCTCTTCAATCGTCTCAACTCCCTCTGCTAGTACCTCAATCTCTAACCCTTTGGCTAAGGCTATAATCGTTTTCACAATGAGTTGATTTTTAGGTTCAGCCTCAATATTTCTAATAAAAGATTGATCTATTTTCAATTTATGTATCGGAAGATTTTTTAGATAGGACATAGAGGAGTAACCTGTTCCGAAATCATCCATAGAGATATGAAATCCTTTATCTCTAAGTTTACCTAAGAGGTTGATTGTCTTTTGTGGATTTTCTAAGATTGAGCTCTCAGTGATTTCAAGTTCAATCCACTCTGGGTTACAGTTTGTCTCTTCTAAGAGAAGCTCTATCTTTTTTAAAAAATCTGGATGTATAAGCTGACGGGCGGATACATTTACAGCGATTCTCCCTTGCAAATATACCCCACATCCGACCACTCTTTTGCGACTTTAAAACACTCTCTAAAAACAAAACTCCCTATTTTAAGTATCAAGCTTGACTCTTCTGCTATAGGAATAAACACGGAGGGAGAAATAGACTCTTCATCACTTACCCAACGTAGGAGTGCCTCTGTGCCTATAATCTTTTTACTTTTACAATCCACCTGAGGTTGAAAAAAGAGTACGAGTTCCTCCGCAAAAAGAGCTTTTTTAAGATTTGTTGTAATGGTGGTTCTATAGAGTGCTCTTTGTGTCATGGATGTATTATAAAAACTATATGTATTTTTGCCTATTTTTTTCGCATTATACATCGCCGTATCAGACTTTTGAAGAAGCTCTTCATAATTCTCAGCATCCTCAGGATAGATTGCAACACCAATACTCGCTGTAATATAAACATCCATATCATCTATGCATAGAGCATTATTTAAAAGTGTAGTAAAGCGCTCTAAAGCAGTGTTAATAAGCGTTTTATCTTCATGAAACGTTAAAACGATTACAAACTCATCGCCACCCGTACGAACGATAAAACTATCCGATGGGAAACTTTCTTGAAGCAGTTGTGCGATTTCAATCAGCAATCTATCTCCAAAAGTATGCCCATAAGAGTCATTTATCTCTTTGAACTCATCAAGGTCCAGAAGCATAAAGGCAAAGTTCTCCCCTTTTAAGCATCTCTTTTGCGTATATTCAAGCAGACTAAGATTGTTTGGTAAACCAGTTAACATATCAGAGTGTGCCGCATTATCAAAACGCTCTTTTTCTGCTTTTAAGCGATTTTGACTCTGCTCTTGTTCCTCAAGATATTGCGTATCTTCTTCATACTGCTTATATAAAAACCTATAGCTTAGAGCAAAGAGAAAAAAAGTAGTGATAAGAACGAAGAGAAAACCTTTATAGGTTTGCAGCGTACTTAAAAGAGTAGTATCTTTGTCAGCTATGACTTCGACAAGAGCATCCGAACAATAAATCCATGCCATTCCAAAAACCATATAAATTATCGCAACACTAAAGGCATTTTTATAAATACGATTTTTTTTTACACTGACGGTATCGGGAACCTGCATTTGTAAATCCTTTATTTAGACGCATTGTAGCCACTAATTGATTAAGGGCGCTCTCTATTATAATTGAACGATTTTTACTTCATTTTCCAAGAGATAACAGATGTAGCCCTTTACCTCATCTGAGGTAATCGCTTCAATGGCTTTGACATAGTAGTTTACTTGCTTTATATGATGCTCTGCATAAGCGTTTGAACTTTTGTAATCCAGAACATTCCACATGCCACAACTAAAGAGAGAAAGTGGCTCTTTTGGCACATCTTTTTGAACCAGTAAATCAATATAACGTAGGTTATTTTTATGTCGTATAGCTTTTTCTCTGTAGCATTTGCCATCGACTAACTCCATAAACTCTTTTGAGTTTAGAAGCATTGTCACTCTCTTTTGAATATCTTCTACCTCTTCCTCTTCCAAGAGCGTGCCATACTTGTTGAGCATCATATCTTTGGCATGTGGAATATTTTGCACTTTAAACTCGCCTAACATCTCAAGCATGTAGTGCATAGCAAGTCCGAAATTGATAGCTTTGAAATCTTCCTCTGTGCTCTCTTCTAGTGCGAGTATATCGCTTTGTGTTCCGTAATAAAGGGCTTTGTACTCGAGCGGTTTAAAATTATCTTGGCACCCCAAGAGTACTTCCTCGCTTACGCTCTCGGCGCATGTGGAAATGATTTCTTTATTTCCACATGTGCCAGAGCGCAGCGACAAATGCCCTTGAGGTGCCAACTCTCCACTCTTTCCACATGCCAAATCCAATAACTCAAACGCAGAATCTTTAGACTTTAAAATGACAAACAGATTCTCTCTGGCTCTGGTAAAAGCAACATAAAGAGCATTGAGACTATCTTCTCTAACCAGTGCTTTCTCTTTTACGAGCGCGTTTGCATACTCTTCATCAAGCGTATCTCTGCCCTTGGTTCTCAAATAGACATTTTGCAAAGTGATGTTCTCATACTCGTAGATGATTGCATCACGCGCAGGTGGAGCTTTTTTGAGTCTGTCCATGACGATAACATGCTCATACTCTAAACCTTTTGATTTGTGAATCGTCAGAACTCGAACCCCTCTGAGGTCTGAAGCAGCAGCAGATACATCTAACCTCTCATACTCAAAAAGGAGTGCCTCTATGTCCGACTGCGAAGCCACTACATTTAAGAACCTAACAAGATGAAAATCATCACTGAAGAGTTCATACTCTTTTATCGCTTTTTGAACAATGCCTAAGAGTTTGTTTTGAGTGAAGTCCACTCTTTGAATCGCGCGTACCTCTTGGTTTACTAGTGCAAAGAAGTTGTGTTTGTATATCTCTTCGCCAAAGTAAAGATACTTCAAGTACTCCAAAAGAGCCTTGACACTTTTTTGGTTGATGAGCTTTGTGGTTGTCTCAGTAACCACTTCTATCTCTTCTGCTTGCAACTCCTCTTTTATGGCTTCACCATCGCCGTTTGTAGCGCACAAAACTGCTATCTCGTTCACATCCGCACCAAGAGAGATGAGTCGCTTCACCTGTGTGATGACTTCTTCTAAAAGTGCATCATTTTGAATAATCTCTACATAGCCGTTTTGTGCCTCAGGTCGCACTTTTTGAGGTGCATAGTTTTTTATTTTATCTATGAAGGTTGCGTTTACAAACTCTATGACCTCTTTTTGCGAACGGTAGTTTGTAAGGAGTGGCTCAACATGCGTATTGCACTCTCTTGCCACTTCGCCAAAGAGCGCGCTCACTCCGCCTCGAAACCTGTAAATAGACTGCTTCACATCGCCAACAAAGAAGAAACTTCCCTCATTGAAAACGCCCTCGCCTGAAACTATTTCTTCTATAAGGGGTTTTAAAATTTCATACTGCAAAATGCTCGTATCTTGAAACTCATCGAGTAACATGTGCTCTATCTGCGAGTCAAGTCTAAAGTACAAAAACTCACTCTCAACGCGCTCTTTTAGGAGGTAATAGACAAGCACTGTCACATCGTTAAAACTCAGCTCACTATCGTCGCTGTAGAGTGCCTCTTTTGATTTTTTGTATATATCTACAAGCTCGTTCAGGGCATAAAAAAAGTTCTGCTCTTTGGCGCGGTTTTGGTTTTTGATGGACTCGTTTATCTTTGCCAGATGGATGTCCATCTCTGGCACATAACATTTTGAAAAAGTTCTGTAGTTGAGGCTCTCTCTGCCTATCCAGCTTTTTGCCATAAGCTCCTCAAAATTTTCTGCCTCAACACTATTTTTGGCAGTTGAAGAGGCACTCTCGCTATTTTCAACCAAGCTTTTGAGCGCCTCAAAACTATCCATCGCTTCGAGTTCGTATTGCCAAAAATCCTGCTTCTCAAACCTAAGATGTTTTAACTCATTTTGCTTAATATAAAACTCGTCAAGGAGTGCAAAAATATCATTGAGGCGTTTGTTAGACTGAAGCGAAAGCGTAATAAGTGTCTCTTTTTTTCCTGCAACACTCACCTCTTTTAAAAAGCGAGAGAGGAGTTTGAGTTCATGCTGAGAACTCATCGTAGAAAAGTCTGGCATCAAAGAGGCGTAGAGTGAGAACTTTCGCAATATCTGTGAGAAAAATTTATCAATCGTCATGATTTTCGTGTTTGCATTTAAAAACACATCCAAAATCTTTTTTCGTTCTGCTAGAAGATGCTCGCGTGAAAGACCTGTGAGTTTGACAATCTCATCCAACTCCCCACGACTCTCTAACTCTTCGAGTGTGAGAACAATCCTCTCCTGCATTTCGTAAGCCGCTTTGTTGGTAAAAGTAAGTGCGAGTATCTTTGAGGGCGCGGCACCCTTGTAAAGCAGACTCAAGTAACGCACAACAAGCATAAAAGTCTTACCGCTTCCAGCACTTGCCTCGTAGGCTAGGTTATTTATGAACATGATTTGTCATTGTTATAGATTATAATATTATTCATATCGCTTTATCCTGTTTTAAAGGTCGAAATTCTCGACCTTAATATCTTGTATCTCTTCATCAATAAATTTTTCAAGTTCTTTTACAGACGGTAAAACAATTTTATACTTCGATATAAACATATTTTCATCCAGCCCTGCCGTAGCGTACTCTACTTTTGTGTGATTTTTATCGGTACAAAGAATGATGCCAATCGGCGGATTGTCACTTTTGCTAGAAATCTCATTTTTATAATAGTTTAGATAAAAATTCATCTGTCCGACATCTGCATAAGAAAATGCTCTAACCTTTAAATCTACCAGAACATGACACTTTAATATTCGATGATAAAAAACCAAATCAATTCTATCATGCTCATTTTCTATAGAGATTCTTTTTTGTCTTGCTTCAAAACAAAAGCCAGTTCCAAGTTCTAGTAAAAAATCTTCAATATGGTTTAAAAGCGCACTTTCCAAATCACTCTCACTATAACTTGCTTTTTCTTCTAATCCAGTAAATTCTAAGATGTACGGATTTTTTATAATATCCAAAGGATTGTAAATCTCTTTTTTACTTTCTAAACTTTTAAGTAAAGCATTTTTATCTTTTGACAAACCTACTCGTTCATAAAGCAGCGTTTCTGTCTGTCTTTTGAGTTCTCGTACACTCCAATTGCCTTTGATTGCTTCTACTTCATAAAAACCTCTTTTTGTATCGTTATCAATTTTTATCAGTTCTACAAAGTGAGTAAAAGTAAGATGAGTTAAAAGCTTATTTGTTTGTATTTTTAGATTTGTCTTCGATTCATCAGTCGATGACTGATGAATCTTTATAGCTATTTTCAATTGGTCAGGCAGTGACTGATGAATTTGAGGGTACATACTATAGAACTGTCTAAAAAGCCTTAAATTTGTTGTTGACAACCCTTTTATATGCTTTAAACTATCAGCCAAATTATCTATAATTTTCGCCCCATATTCGGCTCTATCATTCCCGTTTTGTTCATACTCGATTATATAATGACCGATGAGATAATTTCTTATGGTTAGATTTACACTCACACTCTGCAAAGTTTTTATTTGCAGTGTATTGTGTATATCGTTGATGTTTGAGATTAGGGTTTTAAATGTCATTAGTTCACTCCCAACACACTGATTTTTTCATCAAAAGTTTTTAAATTTGAAGTCGAAAATTTCGACTTCAAGATTTTATATTTTCTTTACTTAGATACTTTTGCATATCGTAGCATTCAAAATAAATCTTATTGAAAAACATGTCATTTTGCAATTTCCACATGCCAAGCTTATTGTTTTGTTCATGCACATTTACAAAATCCCTGTTTCAATAAAACTATTTATTTCATTTAAAATTTCAACTTCTAGTTTATTATTGCTCTCTTGATGTCTGTAAATTTTAAAACAATTCATGAAATGTAAACTTTTAATTAATGATTTGTTCTCATGAATAAAATCAATTAACTTGTCTCCTATTGTAGTCTCTTTTTCTACACTTACTTTTAAGTTTGTTATAAAATTCTTTGTATATTTTTCCTGTTGAGAAATTATTTTTATTAGAGTTTCGTGTGGTTTAATGTCACTGTTGATGGTTGAAGTTGTTCTATCCTCATATTTTCCTTCTAATTTTTCAATATTGTTCATCTATTTCTCACCCTTCTTTATAAGCTCTAAAAGATGTTCTAAAACACTAGCTTTATCTTCATTCTTTTCATATTGAAGTCTAAGTGTTATCTCATTTTTCACATCTGCTAGTGCACTTACACAAACATCGTAGTTATCGTTCGCCTCTTTTTTCGTTAAGCTACAACTCTCCATGCCAAAGCGGATGATGAACTTCTTATCCCACCACTTTTTGCTTCCTAAGAGATGTAGGGCAGGGACATCGTTTTTTATGTAGAGAGAGGTTGAGATGACGTCATAAGCAGGTGCTAAGGAGATATTTTCCACTCCATCATACAAAAGTCCAAAGTTTTTAAGATGCGCGTCGCCATTTTGCAAGATGTTGTTGAGTATTATCATCTTGTAGAAGTTGATAAGTGAAGTTTTTTTATTTTTGTTTGAGACAAAAGTTGTGATGGTTTTTGCTATTTGCTCGTAACTTCCCTCGTATTTATCATCTCGTTGTCTGGCTTGCAGGACACACATATCTTCAAATCCCAAGCATTTGCCATCATCTTCTATGTCAAAGCGTTTCATGATAAAGAGTTTATCATCATCTGAGAGATAAAACTCTGGCGTTGGAATCTTTGCATACTTAAGAGCTTGCATACAAAAGTACTCATTTATTGCCAGCTCTTTATACTCTTCTCCCCATGATTTTACAATGTACTGCTCAAGTTTAAGAGTCGCCTTATTTTCAACTCTAGCCAATACTTTTGGCTGTACACCGCTTAGTGGAGAGTTCAGCGCAAACCTCTCTATCAACTCATCAAAGAGTTTTTCACTTTTTGGATGGATGAGATTTTCTAAGCTCAAATCGTACTGTTGGATTTGGAGTGGGGACTCATATGTCACCCTTCCATTGATAGAGGGTGCCATCAGGTTTAGCAGACCAAAGTCATCTGTTTTGACCAGCTTTGCAAAATGTTTTTTTATGATTGAGAGAAGATATCCCTCTGGTAGATGCATCTCAAAGATAGGGTGCAGTTGAGTGTGAACGTAACTTTTTTCTCGAATTGGCATAGTCAGAGAGATAAAATCATCTCTATTTTGACTTTGATAGCTAAAAATATATTCAGATTTCTCAAAAACAAGTTTACCCGCTAAATGGTTGTTGGTTTTGATGAGAAGATTATCTTTCATTTAATATATCCTCAAACACTGGGAACTCTGTTTTTTCTTTAAGTGCAAACTCAAACCCAAGATAATCAATAATCTGCAATACTTTTTTAAGCCCAATATCAACGCTATTGCCATTTTCAAAACTACTTATTGTCGCTCTGGAGATATGAAGATTTTCACTTAACTCTTTTTGTGAAATTTTTTTCATTTTTCTTAAAGTTGCTATCTCTTTTCCAAGTTCTTTAAAATCCATAAGTGCTCTTTTTTGTAAAATATATTAGTCATTATATATATATATTTAATTAATGTCAAATATATTATTCGTATTATGCTTCAATATGTGCTCTTAGTATATTGTAATTTCCACATGCCAAACTTCTCACTTTAACCGCTCTATTATCTCAAAACTTGCTTTATCCATTTTAGAAAATGCAAACCACTTTTTGCCTAAATCTTTTAGAGATGCCCCTATGTGATAAACTTCATCATCAATAAGCAAAAATCTATCATGTGAAAGGTCAAACTTTTTTATCTCGGCATGTGGAAACTCTTTTGCTAAGAAGTATTAAAACACTCTCATCCACATAGTTATCAAAAAGTACAATGTTGTTTTTGGCACTTTTAATTAGTTCAGACACAAAGACATAAGCATCAAATATCTGCCCATCATAAAAAATGCCACCATGTTCACTTGAGGTTCCAAAATGGAACCTCAAGTCGTTAAACTCTTGTTGTGTTAACTGAAATCTAAAACTTTCAGGAAATCTATCCAAATTTCTATTCACAGCTTTGTTAAGTTGTTTTGTCTCTACACCATAAAGCTCCGCTAAATCCGCATCTAGCATCACTTGCAAACCTCTGACGGTAAAGATTTTATTTTGGATACTATGCTCTTCAATGATCAGATTATTCATATTATTTACCTCAGATACTTTTTCATATCGTAGCATTCAAAATATATTTTGTTGAAATGTATGTCATTTTGCAATTTCCACATGCCAAGCTTATTGGTTTATTCATTTGAATTTTCTATCTTTAAAATATTCAATGCTTCATCCAGTTTATTTTTATCCACATAAAAATACTCTTCCAAAAGCGGTTTGATTTTATACTCTTTTACAAACTTCAACTCTTTATCACTTGTTATTTTCATAAAATAGCTATGTCCTAGTTTATAATCTTCATTGAGATTTATTTCTATAAACTCGTTTAATTTATTGAACAACTCTTTGGCATGTGGAAATGTTATAAGCTCTTCGTTTGGCTTCATCTTTAAAAATGTAAATCTTCGTCTGAGTGCTATGTCTATGGTTGCGATTGATTTATCGGTTGAGTTCATTGTGGCGATGATGTAGAGGTTTGAAGGGACTTTGAATTTTTCTTTTGAGTAAGGAAGCGTCACTTCGTAAACATCTCGTTTATCTTCTTCTATGAGTGTGATTAACTCGCCGAAGATTTTAGAGATATTTCCTCTGTTTATTTCGTCTATTACTAGATAGAAGTTTTGTTGTTCTATCTTACCTAGTTCGATTATATTTGAGTTATCAAAATTTTCATCTTCAAATTCTTTTAATTTTTGGTATAAAGCGAAATAATAAGGAGCATTTCCATGAATACCACTCTTTGACTCAAAAGTTGATTTAATGTCTTTATAGCTTAAAATGTTTCCATTTTTAAAATTATCATAATCCCTTTCAATAATACTAAAAGCTAAATTCTGCCCTGAACTTACTGAGCCACCAACCAAAAAAGAACTTTTACCAATATTTGTAATAGTCGCTTTTCCTTTGAGATAAAAAAGCTCATCTGAACTCAATGTATCTTCTATATAAAGTTTAAACTCATCAAATAAATTTGCAAAAGTGTATTCATTTTCGATTTCATTTTTATTTTTTCGACTATCTAAAATATTTGATAATGCTTTGTCTGCAATATTTTTAAATATCCCATCTTCAAGCTCAATATTTCCACTCTCATTCGGTCTAAAACCCTCTATAAAATCTTCATAAGAGTAGCTTTGATGAAAGGTTACAAACTCCACTCTTTTCTCTTTTTTAATATCTTCAAAAGTTTCGTTCTCTAATTCCACATGCCGATTCTTTACAATAGTATCAAATATATCTTTTTGACTTTTACCCTCTTCTATCATAGAGATTAAGTTTTTATAGTTGTGAGTTTTTCCGACTCCGGGAGCGCCGTAGAGGATTATGTTTTTTATGTTCATTACATTATTTTCTACTCTTTTAGTTATATCATTATCTATGACAGCTTTAACATATTCGTATAATTTTTTATTGTTATCTAAAATATAATTAACAGTACCCTGCTTTAATCCATGTTCTTGCAAGCGTTTAAGAGATAATAAGTTAACTTGTTTATCACTAAGCTTTTTAATCAACTTTAAATCAACAGTATCATCATAAACGTGTGTAACTTCCATAATATATTGAATTTGACGGACCTTGCTTGATATATAAATTAAAACTGTCTGTCCTACTACAACATTTAAACTTTTACCCCATTTTTCATAATAGCCTTGTTCTTCAATTAATGGTCTTACATCGCCCCACTCACCATTTGGATTATGTGTTAATACAGCTATATTTAAATCATTATTCATCTTAATTCTCCCATTCTATTTTTCATCTCTTCTACAAACTCACCATATCCACAATTTCCACATGCCAAATCAATACTCTTAATCTTCAAACCAATCTCCCTCTCATCTTTGCCTAAACGCATTTCATAATCAAAATGCTCCAAGTGTTTAGGGTACAAAAGCATGGTGTTTTTTACCTCAAAATTTGTACCGTAAACAAACATCTGATACTTGTCATTTGTTGCCAAATCCTCTTTTGTTTTTAATATTTATAATACCCCAAGAAAACAACACAAGAAAAATCAATTTCTAATTCCAAAAGAGTTAAGATACATAGATTATTTTAAGGGGTAGATGATGAGTCGAAAGATGACTAAATATAGCACTGAATTGAAAA
>Ga0210006_1001024_pt1 | contig 20004 bp, 22 predicted proteins | sample CryGey02umfilter_2_FD_185452 | JGI IMG/M metagenome (GOLD analysis project Ga0210006, IMG submission 185452) | Groundwater microbial communities from aquifer in Utah, USA - Crystal Geyser 4/10/14 0.2 um filter (SPAdes) (version 3) | ecosystem: Environmental > Aquatic > Deep subsurface >... | reverse complement strand
AAACGAAAGAGGAAAAATTGAGTGATTTTGAGCGAAAAGGAAATCATTGGCTCGAACTCACCAGAAACTGGATTTTAGAGGCCAACCAAGCCAAAAATCTCGCTTTGCAAGATAATTTTTCGGAAATGAAAAATCTTCTCAAAAAAATCGGCTCGAACCGCCGCCTTGTGGCGGGAAAATTGGCGATTGATTTCAAAAATCCGTGGAATTATCTTGCCGAAATGCCTGCCGAAGCGAGACGCAAAGCGCCGAGCGAGGCAAATTCCGCTGGAAATAAACTTTGGTGGACCGTACCGGATTCGAACCGGTCATCTTTTCCATGCCATGGAAACGCGATACCAAATTCGCTAACGGCCCACTTAGTGATGGACAAAATCTAGTATTGTTTATGTCATCTGTGTGTTCTCATCTATGCCGTGTGTTAATTGACTTATGCAAAAAATCTAGAACTGTATGCCCTTGTTAATTATTATATATGAACTAATTGATTTTGAAAATATCTTATTTTGGACCTATCGAGAATTGAACTCGAGACTCACCCATGCGAAGGGTGCGGTATGCCACTTACCTATAGGCCCTTTCAAATATATCAATTGGTTTATAAACTTTTTTATTTATAATGGCCTTGGTATTTTTTGTTTTTGTGTTAAAAGATGTCCACAATATCCTTGACATATCCACAAGTTGTCAAGGATATCCTTGACAATTTTATTTGTCTTGGCTAATTCTAGCTAAATATTAATATTTTGTCTAGGCGAATATTGACATTTCATTATAATACTAAAAATATTACCTCCATTTTTTTCTCCACACTTGGAATCAAATCTGTATTTAGAATTTGAGAGATTCTCATTCCAAGCCCACCATCGCCCATGCCCCCAATAGAGACTTTATCCCTCACCAACTCTCCTCAATAGGAATCGAACCTATATTTAGGACTTAGGAGATCCTTGTTCTATCCGTTGAACTATGAGGAGAATTAGTGAGAGATATATCTATATTTATCTTGACCTTATTCATTGTGAGAAAGCCAAAATACAAACTAAAACTCAAAATTTATTTTATATCTTCAACTATATCACTTTAAATTGCCGTATAAATCATACTATCATGAAGTTCTGCAAGTATAAAAGGTTTTGAGTATATTTTATCATACTAATATTTAACTTAAAACACAAATTTTTTCTTTACAATTAATGTCAATCATATTAAGCTGATGATATGAAGATTAAAAGTCATAATAAACGCATTATTCCTGCGCAAAAAGTATATAATATTAATTAACAATTATATCCAATATTATGTTTAAAGAAAAAAAAGAAGAAACTATAGAGGGGGTTGATACTATTATCGGGCCTTCAGTAAGCGTGGATGGTAATTTTAAAGGAGAGGGTAATATCATTGTTGAGGGTGAGCTCAGGGGAAGCCTAAAAACTAATGGTTTTTTAAAAGCATCTGATTCTTCCCTTATTGTGGCCACGATTTCAGCTGACAGCGCTGAAATTTCTGGTCAAATATCTGGCAATATTAAAATTAAAAACAATCTTGATGTAAAAGAAACCGCTGTTATTGAAGGCGATATTGAAACAAAAACAATTTCTATCGCTTATGGCGCTATTATCAATGGCAACGTAAAAATGAAAAGTGAACGTGTTATCAAAAAAGATGATGTTGCTCCAGCAACAGAAGAAGAGATTGAAGAAAAATAATGGTATAAATTCTCGGTTATGTATTACTATATTTACGACACTTTTATAAATCAAAAAAAATATGAAAATTCTCTCCAAAAGATTGAGCAGTCTTTAGTTGACGCAGGGATAAGCGGAAAAATTTTTAGATTAAATGTGTTGAAAAATCTGGAAGACATTGCCAATCAAGCGGAAAATGACAACATAAAAAATATTATAGCTGTCGGCAATGACCAGACAATGAGTAAAATAGCTAATCTCCTGGTTGGTAAGAATTTAGCTACTGGCATTATTCCGATTGGTGAGCACAATAATTTTGCCCGTTCTTTTGGAATAAATTCAAGCCAAGAAGCGTGTAATATCTTATCAAAAAGAAAAATAGAACAGATTGACGTCGGTAAAATTAATAATCAATATTTTCTGCTCTCTCTTAAATCTTTGACAAATGATATTATATTTGATTTTGGCGACTACAGCATAAGCCCCAAAAAAAACAACAAGTCTTGTGATATTTATAATATAAATCCAATGGGAGCGGATTTTAAATCTAATCCAAAAGATGGCATTATGGAAGCTGTTTTTTCGCCAGGACAACAATCGTGGCTTGCCAGATTTTTAAGCGGCAAAAAAAACGAAATTGACAATAGAAGCATTTTCCCAATCAAAAAAGTATTAATTAGGCATTCCAAAAAATCTGTGCTTTTGTCTATTGACGGACAAAAAAATATTAAAACTCCGGTTGAGGTTGAAGTTTTGAAGAGAAAATTAAAGATCATCGTTGGCAAAGAAAAAATTTTTAACTAAAAATTTGAAGTACGAATATTAAAACGCTAAATCAATGAAAATGTCAAAAACTCAAAACATTTAACTGGCCATGTTACAAAAATGTTTTGAAAATCCATCTTTTAAGTTGATTCTGATTTAATATTTTGCGCTACAGATTTTTTGTTGTGTTCAATGCTCTTTTGTCAAAGCAATCAATTTTTCTTTGTCTAAAATTTTATTTACTCTAGCAAAAGAAGCCGTATTGGGAAAATTGTCTTGGACAATAATTTTTTTTGCCGTGATATCTATAATTTGGCCGCGGTTGATAATCAAACTGCCTTTAGTGAGACCCCTTAAAAAAGTGGCTGGTTTGATAATATAATTTAATATGCTTTGCGACTCTGTTTCAATAACAATATTTTCAATATAGCCTATTTCTTTCCCGGACCCTGTGTAAACAGGAAGATTTTTTAATTTTGTGTCATGCATCAGCATAATAAAAAATTTAATTAAAAATATAAACGTATCACAACAATTAAATATTATAAATTCAAAAATTTTTGAACGTTTCGAATTTAGCAATGAAAATTGACAAATTTTTTGATTATTTATTTTTCAATTCCTTTAATTTCTTCTGTATTAGCCGATTTTACATCTTTTGGTATTTCAATTTTTACATCTTTATCGTGTTTTTTGGAAAGACGGAGTTGCTGCAAAGCAGTCAGAACAGTTGTCAAAAACCAATAAAATGTCAATCCACCTGGCAGACTAATGCCGAAAAAAATAGTGATAGCTGGCATAAAATAAAGCATCTGTTTGTTCATTATTGTTGTCATTCCTTCATCTTTAGCGCTAGATACTTTGGGCTGTTTTTTTGAAATCAGCATTTTTGAAGACCAAAATTGAGCCGCGCCGGCCAAAACCGCCAGAACAATATTTTTTTCAGCAAGATTTAAAAAACCAAAAGCAACTGGATTAAGCGTGTTCGGATTGTGAATAAAACCATATAGCATGTCAAGGCTCTCTGGTTTGAATCCAACACGAAAAACATTATAAACGGCAATAAGAAAAGGAAATTGAATTAAAAGCGGAAGACACGAAGAAACTGGAGAAATTTTTTCCGTTTTATACAACTCCATCATGGCTTTGCCGAGTTGCTCTTTGTTATTTTTATACTTTTGCTTGATAGAATCCATCTTTGGCTGTAAATCTTGAAGTGCTTTTTGCGCTTTAATGGATTTTACTGACAATGGGTAAAGTATTAATTTAATAACAACCGTCACCAGAATAATGGCAATACCAACGTCTTGGAAAGAAATGGTGTTATAGAAAAAAATAAGCAAATTAAATAGAGGCCGATAGAGAATAATATTGTATATTTCAATCATAAAATCTAATGAATTTAAAAATTCTTAAATATGGAACTCTCGCGTTTGAATTTAGTTTGGTCTAAAACCGAGCGATTGACACTAGCAGTATTAGCTAACACAGCGAGCGCGTGGCTCAGGTTTTAACAAAAAAATACGCCAAATGCGAAAGTTTTAAAATATTTCAAATTACTGAACTGGATCATAACCTCCTTTGGCTAATGGATGGCATTTAAATATTCGTTTTATCGCTTTCCATCCACCATTGAGAGCCCCATAACGTTTAATAGCCATAATAGCATAATCAGAGCAAGTTGGGTAAAATTTACACTGCCCAAATGGACGCAAGAACTTAAAAAATCCATGATCAAGAGATATAGTTTTTTGATAAAAACGAATAACGAAAAGAAGCGTAAATTTAGGAGTTTGTTTTATAATACACCACATATAATTTATTTTGATTGTAACAAATAAAATGGAAAATGACAAAATTTGTATTTTATGATATAATAAATATAAAATTGGTGTTTATTGTTGCATTTTGTGATAAATATTGGCCTTTTTTAGCATAAAAATAAAAGATTGGTTGAGTTTTTCTTTGTTAACAGTAGTAATCGCTGGCTTGGCAAGGATGATTACATCAAAACATTGGCTAATATTAGTTAAATTTTCATAAATTATATTTCTAATAATCCGTTTGTTTTTATTGCGTATAACTGCTTTTTTGCTAATTTTAGTAGAAACAACTATGCCAAATCGTGAATTTTGAAGATTATTCTCTAAATATTTAACATTAAAAAAAAGACTAAATAAAATTATCCCTTTTTTATATACTTTCTGAAAATCTACATCTTTGGATAATCTATATTCTTTGGCTAACATAAGAACAAAAAATAGAACTGACTAAACTGATAATTTTACTCTTTTTTTCGCCCTCCTGCGTCGCATCACCCTTTTACCAGTTTTACTTTTTGTCCTTGCTCTAAAACCGTGAGTTTTTGCTCTTTTTCTTTTTTTAGGCTGATATGTTCTTTTTGGCATACATTATATAAAAAATAATAAAAATGGACTTACTTAAAAATAACACAAAAAGCAAATTAAAACAAATTTTTTCGTGTTTTTAATCTGCATTTACATAACTATCATAAAATGGTCCATAAAAACTGTGACTTAAAAATTTATTATCAACATATACACGCAAATATCCACTTATTATACACATCTTTTATAAAAACTATTATTTCTTTATGTATGAATGCATCTTTTGTTAATATTTTTTATTTATGATATATTTATATCTATAAACGATCAGTAAACCATAAGTTCCTCTTAAATATTAATAAAGCAATAAAACTATGAACAAAGATGAACTTTGGCAAGCAGTTTTGGGTGAGCTTGAATTATCTTTATCAAAAGCCAGTTTTGTTACTTGGTTTCAATATACTTTCATTGTTGCTGAAGAAAATAATCAGATTATCATAGGTGTTCCTAATTTATTTACACAAACATGGTTTGAAAAAAAATATCATGATCTAATTATAAAAACATTAAAAAAAATCACAAACAACAGGATTAAAGATGTTATTTATAAGATAGAAAGCCGAGAAGATGAGCTAATATTAGCCCAAAAAAGTAGCACCACATTTTTTCCCAAGGAAATATTAACTGAAGAGAGAAAAAATGTTTTAACTAATATTACCACACAAAGCTCTCTTGGTTTAAATCCAAAATATACTTTCAATAAATTTATAGTTGGTAAAAACAATGAATTGGCGCATGCTGCCGCCCAAGCCGCCGGAGAAAAGCCTGGTTTGATTTATAATCCGTTGTTTTTATATGGCGGAGTGGGTTTGGGAAAAACCCACTTGCTCCAGGCCGTCGGTCATACAATGATGGAAAACAATAAAGGAATAAAAATACTGTATACAACATGTGAAAAATTTACTAATGATTTCGTCAATGCTATCAGGGCTGGTAAAACAAAAGATTTTCAAGAAAAATATAGGGATGTTGATTTATTAATTATGGATGATATACAGTTTATTGAAGGAAAAGAACAAACTCAAGAACAATTTTTCCATACTTTTAATGAATTATTTCAAAAAAACAAGCAAATTGTCATTTCTTCTGATAGACCCCCCAAGGCGATTCCAACGCTGGAAGACAGATTGAGATCAAGATTTGAATGCGGTATGATTGCGGATATCACTGAACCAGACCTGGAAACAAGAATAGCAATTATTAAGGCAAAATTAGCGGAAAGGGAATATGATTTAGAAGATAATATTATTAATTTCGTTGCTTCAAGTATCCAAAATAATATTCGCGAGATTGAGGGCGCACTAAACAGAATAATCGCCTATCACAGCCTAAAAAAAGAAAATCCCACAATGGAGTCTGTTAAAAATATTATTTCTACTTTAACAAGCCTGCCGAGAAAGGGCGCTATTTCACCAAAAAATATTATCCAAACAGTTGCTCAATATTTTGAAGTTCCAATTGAAGATATTATCGGCGTATCAAGAAAAAAAGAATTAGTGAATCCGAGACAAATAATAATGTATTTATTAAGAGAAGAGTTGGAATTTTCTTTTCCAAATATAGGCAACGAACTTGGCGGACGCGATCACACAACCGCTATGCATGCCTATGGTAAAATAAAGAATCAAATTATTGACAATGAAAAATTAAAACGAGACATTATAATTCTTCGGCAAAAAATATTTAATAGCAGTATATAAAATTTGCTTGTTAACAAAAAACTAATAATCGGTTTATAAAATTGTATAATACTTGTGTGCAAAAAATAGATATCAACATAAAATTTTTATTTTAAAATTATTATATTCATTAGTAAAATAGATATCAATAAAAAGTACACATCAAAATAACTTATCATCAACAGTATATGTTCAATAAAATCGGGGTTAAAACAACTATTGGTTGGTTTATACATTTGTTTATTATTATAAATATATTTATATAAATTAAATTTTTTTTATGAAAGTTATTTGTACACAAGAGAATTTAAAAAAAGGACTATGGATTGTTTCTAATATCGCGGGAAAAAACGTTAGCCTGCCAATATTAAATAATATATTAATAAGGGCCGAGAATGGAATGCTTGTTTTTATTAGTACTAATTTAGAAATTGGCATAAAAACGATCGTACGCGGAAAAATAGAAAAGACTGGTAGCTTGGCAGTACAAGCAAGGCTTTTAAATGATTATGTTGGTTTACTAGATAATAAAAATTTGGAATTAATTAAAAAAGAAAATAATTTGTTAATAAAAAACGAGAGCCAAGAAACAATTATTATAGGACAAGAGGCCGATGAATATCCCATTATACCAGAAATTGAAGATAAAGAGGGTGTTATGATCAAAAATAAAGAGCTAAAAGAAGCTTTGTCGCAGGTTATTTTTAGTGCGTCTTATAATGATACAAGACCAGAGTTATCTGGTGTTTTATTTATTTTTGATGGAGAAACAATTAGATTTGTGGCTACCGATAGCTACAGATTGGCTGAAAAAGTGATAAAACTGCCACAAAAAAATAAAAAAGACGTGATATTTAAAATAATACCTCTGCGTGTTTTACAAGAAATAATGAGAATTTTAGAAGAAGAAGGGGAAACTAAAATTTATTTTAGTGAAAATCAGGTAGTTTTTAGAAAAGCCGAAACTGTTATAATTTCAAGGCTGATAGAAGGAAATTATCCTGATTATAAGCAAATTATTCCAGAAACGTATTTGACAAAAGCTGAAGTTGAGAGGATGGAGTTTATTAAACTTATAAAAACAGCCAGTCTTTTTTCAAGAGCCGGCATTAATGATGTTTTGCTTGAGTTTGACAAAACTGGTAAAATTAATATTTCAGCCGCCAATACACAGTCCGGAGAGAATAAGTCAATTATTAACACGGATATTAAAGGCGAAAAAAATAGTATTGTTTTCAATTATAAGTATTTACTTGATGGGCTTTTAAATATATCAAGTAAAAGGGTGTTTATAGAGGTTACATCTGCCGATACTCCTGCAATTTTAAGACCATCACAAGATGACAGTTATTTATATTTAATAATGCCAATAAGGCGATAGTTTAAAATATAAAATATTGTTAACGAAAAATAAGAATCTATACAATAAAAAACCGTCCTTATGTGGACGCTTTTTTATTTTTATTTTTTATTTTATTGTAATGCGCTATCAGTGCATAAAGATAAAAATAATTAATAAGTTTTTTATTTATTATCTGAACACTCTTATGGCAAGATATTTTGATCCCCATTCTTTTGCTTGTTGTCGATCCTGCATCCAGATGTCAATGCGATTATAGTATCTTTGATTCATAGTATCTTCAACTGAAAACATTTTATTGCCAAAGTATTCAGGTATTTGAATTTTTGTGCCGCGTGGGAAGTAGTTTGATGCAAGCATGCCAAAATATACGTGATTACCCCAAGCAGCGGTGAATGGGTCACCATCACACTGATCAACGGTGGAAGAATATGCCGTTGCCGTTGTATACATAGTATAGTAAGGTAGGCTTTCGTTTTTTGGTAATGAAGACGTAATTTTTTTCGGATTTTCTATTTTCACCAAAATTTGATTATCCGAATGATTAACAATGGTCAAATTTATCGGTCCTTGCCCGTATTTAGAATCAATATTTTCAGCAGCAATCACATAATTAGGAAATATCATATTAACAACAAAAATCAGACAAGCTGCGAATAGTATTTTTTTAGTTAATTTTAGCGATTTTTTATTCAAAAACATTGGATAAATAAATTAAATAATTAGCATGTTTTTTGGAAACTAAAAATCTTCCCTTATATCGGGAAGAATTGCAATTGATCACATTATTATTGTAGCATGGATTGAGAAAAATGTCAATCTTGTGTATTAGTCCAATACATTCTGGACAAATAGTTGTTTTCTAATAAATAGTCCATAGGCGACTTTAATATGATTAAGGATATTTGCATACTGATGTTGTTTTACATTTTTTAGAAAATTTGAGATAATGAGCATACATGAAATTTTTTTTATTTGCAACCCATAGCAATCCCAATTTATCTCAAAAAATCATCAAGAAAGCTCGTTGGCTAAGGCAAGGTAAATGTAAAATTTCGCATTATAAAGACGGGGAAATTTTGGTGCACATTGATGAAAAGGTGAAGGGCAAAAAAGTATTTGTTTTGGGTTCAACCTTTCCTCCGGCAGAAAATGTGCTGGAACTGATTATACTAATCAATGCTTTAAAAGAAAATGGGGCGCAAAATATTGCGGTTTTAATTCCATATTTTGGCTATGGCAAACAGGACAGAATAAAATATTCCGGCGACGCTATGAGCGCTAAATTGATGGCCAAAATTATTGAAGACGCCGGAGCGAATAAAATAATTACCTTGGATTTTCACAGCCATAGAGTTGAGGAATATTTTGAGCAGACTATTAAACATTTGAGCGCGGTTGGACTGCTGGTAGATTATTTTAAGAAATTAAAACTAGGAGAGGTGACAATAATTTCCCCTGACCAAGGTGGTATTAAACGCGCCGAGCGATTTGCCAGTATGTTGGGCACAAAAAATTTTGTTGTGATAGATAAATTTCGCCCGCAAGTTGATCAAAGCAAGATCATTAAAATTTATGGCGAGGTAAAAAATCAAAATTGCGTCATAGTTGATGACATGACGCAAACCGGCGGCACATTGATTGAAACGGCTAAAATTTTGAAACAAAAAGGAGCTAGGGATATTTACGCGGTTTTAACGCATCTGGTAGCCACAGGTCCGGCGGTGAAAAATCTAAAAAAAGATAAATTGATTAAAAAAATTATTTTTACCAATTCAGTTGAAGCGCCGGAAGGGTTGATTAAAAGTAAAAAATTTGAAATGATCAGTTGCGAGGAGCTGTTGGTGAAGAATTTATAATTTTTTAAAAAATTTATGAAAAAAATATCCACAATACCAACCAGCCATTTTTTTGGCAAAAATGATTTGCACTTATTTGATCTGAAGAACATTTTTACCGCCTGTTCTTTGTGGCTTGAAAATGGCATGGAAAATTATATCGTGACTTATGATTTGTTTGTGCGGGATATGCCTAAACATAGAAATTTTTTAATTTTTGGCGGACTAGAGGAAATTGTTATGGATTTAAAAAATTGGAAATACAGCAAGGGAGAAATTGACTTCTTAAAAAAGTCCGGCTTGGCGACTCCTAAATTGGTTAATTATTTGAAAAAATTCAAATTCAAATGTGATGTGCGGGCGATGCCTGAAGGAACTATCTTTTTCCAAAAAGAACCAGTTATCAGGATAACCGGCCCGATATGCGATGGTAATTTACTGACTAATTTTTTATGCACAGCAGTTTTTGGTAATACTGCCTACATGTCAAAAATAATCCGGTCGCGTATTGCCGTCGGTAATAAAAAATATATTACTGGATCGGGTATGAGAATAAACTCATTTGAGGCTGGTATGAAAGTATGTCGTTCGGCTTACGCAGTTGCAGCTTCATCAAATTATCCAGCGTTTTGCCAAAAATTTAAGGTTAGCATAAATCCGGCATCAATTAATGCCTACCACGCCATAATAAAATCATTTCCCTCGGAAAAAGAAGCATTTATGGCTGCAGCTAGACTTTTTCCAAATAACGCGCGGGTAATGGTTGACACTTATGATTTTAAAAAAGGCATAAAAAATGTGATTGCAGTATCAGCTGAACTGACAAAAGAAAATAATGAAATTGTAGAAATAAATATTGACAGCGGCGATCTGTATGGGCGATCGGTTTATGCCAGAAAACAATTTGATAAACATGGCTTACAACATATTAAAATTTTGGCTTACAGTAATTTAGATGAATATAAAATATTGGCCTTAGAAAAAAGAAAAGCGCCCATTGACACCTATGTCACACAAACGGAAGTATGCACTCTAGCTGACAGCCCAAAAATTGAAGTGGTTTATAAACTGGCCGAAGTTAAAAACGGTAGTCAGATAAGGCCAGTGGCCAAACTGACCAAAGGCAAGGAAAGTTATCCGGGCAAAAAGCAGGTTTACAGAAATTTTATCAACCATAATTTCGCTTATGATGTGCTTGGCTTAGAGAATGAAAAACGCGGTTTGCCATTATTAAAAAAAATATTTGATCATGGCAAATTGGTCCATAATCTGCCAAATCTTTTTGAAATCAGTAAATATGTGGACAGCCAGTTGGCCCATCTGCCGAAAAAATATTTAGCGATTGACAGAGAGTATAAGTATCCGGTTAAGATCAGTCCTAAGCTGGAGAAATTAATTAATAAAACCAAAAAACAAATTCAACGGGCTTATCTTAAAACTTAATAATTATCATTAATTTAAATATTCTTTTCAGAATATTTAGAAAGGGCAAAAATATGAAAAGAGAACAATTGGATTTTTTTCACGAACAAGACCCTATACAAAAAGAATTATATTTGCGAGCCAAATTTAGAGTAGGTATCTTGGGCGGTAAAGGGGGGCGAGATCAAGCTTGTAAGTTAGGTCATGATCTGACTAAAGAATTTTACACCATTCAAACCGGCGGATATAATGCCGGCACGATGGAAGGCGGATTAAGTGGGGCTAATGATGCAATTGAGGAAATGAGAGAAAATAATAAAACAAGAGAATTATTAGACAAGGTCTATCCTTTTCCAAAAGGAATAACGATGGAAAAGAGCGCTGGTAAATTCCCAGAAGCGCAAGGTAAAAATATAAAAATAGAAGAAGTGGAAGGTAAAGGGGGTAAATATCAGGCCGAGCATAGATTGGGTGAATTAGTTGAGGATTCAGCCGCTTGTATAATATTGCCTGGGGACACTGGCACCAAAACGGAAATTTACGACGCGATGCATTTTCACCAGAATGTGCAAATGAAATTGAAGCTAAAAACTAAACCATTAATTTTTGTTGGCGATAGTCATAATGAGATACTGCAAAAAGATTTTAAAGAAATAGTTGATAAGAGTGATAGTGTTTATGAAGTAAAAACAGAAGAAGAGGCTATTAACCTAGTAAAAATCCTGCAAAATTTGCAAGATGCATCTGCTTTGAAATTAACCGAAGATAGAATTAAGGGGCTGGAAGAGGAGCGCAAAAAATATCTGCTAAGATTTGGCGATGAAAAATCAGCGTAATAAATCCCCATTTTGTTTTAATGCTTTCATGCTTTAATATCTAAATGATTTTATGCTTAAGCTCCAACATCATTTTTTTCTGCCAGAATACATAAATGTTTTTGATTTAGATCAAATCTATATGACCAGCTCCATGTGGCATGATACCGGCATGAAAGACACTTGGGCGACTTTTGATTTACTGGTGCGGAATATGCCAAAGAATAGAAATTTTTTGGTGTTTACCGGGCTTGAGGAGATGGTTTTGGGATTGAAACATTTTAAATTTTCAGATGAACAAATCAGGATACTCCTCAAATGGAAATTGATTTCCAAAAAGTTTGCTTGGTATTTAAAAAAAATAAAATTCAGCGGCGATGTCAAGGCAATGCCCGAAGGCACTTTTTTCTTCCCGGGCGAGCCAATATTGCGCCTCACGGCGCCGTTAATTGAAGGGAATTTATTAACCGCTTTTTTAATCACTTCTTTAACTTCAAATACCATATTTTCGTCAAAAGCTATACGATCGGTAATAGCGGCTAAACCATTAAACATCGGGTGCACCAGTCCTAACAGGGGTCATAGTTTCGAATCAGCTTTTAAATGTCAGCGAAGTTCTTTTATCGCCGGCGGAGTTGGTGTCCCTTCACCAATTGTCAGAACAAAATTTAATATACCACTGGGTGACAATACCACTGCCGCTTATCACGCTTTCATTAATTTTTATCCCAGTGAAAAAGAAGCAATGACAGCGGTGGCCAAACACGCCAAAATAAACTTGTCGTTAATGATAGATACTTATAACTATCGGCGGGGAATTAAAAATGCCATAGAAATTGGCCATGAATTTAGCAAAGCAGGTAAAATTTTAAAAGTTATAGTTGACAGCGGAGACCTCTGCGCCAACGCGGTCATGGTCAAAAAAGAATTAGTAAAAGCAAAATTAAAAAATGTCAAAATTGTGGTAGTCAGCAATTTAGATGAATTTAAAATTAAAAAATTAATGCAAAGAAAAATTCCCGCCGATAGATTCATTGTCAATACTGAAACCTTAACTTCTTCTGATGACCCCAAAATGGAAGCGGTCTATAAGATTTCTGAAATTATCAAACCCGATGGAACAATTGTCAATAAAATGAAACTGTCGCCGGGCAAAATGAGTTTGCCTGGCAGAAAGCAAGTTTATCGGAAAATAGTGAATAAAAAATTACAGCAAGATATAATTAGGCTTGAGGGTGAAAAAAAATTGGGCACTCCCCTGTTGCGACCAATATTTAAAAAGGGCAAATTAATTTATAATTTATCGAGCGTTTTGACAATCAGGGATTATGTGCAAAAGCAGTTGAAATACTTGCCGAAAAAATATTTAGCGATTGATAAGACTTATCAATATCCGGTGAAAGTCAGTTCTAGATTGAATAAGTTAGTTGTGGAAACAAAGCAGGAAATCCAAAACCAGGCAGCTTAAGACAAAAATGGACATATAAAGATTAAATAAAATTTTATTAGATGGACTAAAGTACCGCGCTAAGCAGATCAAGCAAGCGCTGTTTTTAGATTTAGTGGAAAATTGGAATCAGGCTACAACTTTATCTAAACAGTTGCGGAATAAACTTACTGAACGTCATGAATTCGGTCGGGATATAGAAGCGGCTTGCGGACAACTAGCTGGAAGCGGTTGGAAAAATTGTGAACAAGACTAATTTGCGCTGAAATTAGCACAAATAAATAAACTGATTAGCATAACTTATTTGATATATTATAACTATTGTAGCTATTAGATTTTGATGATAAAATATATTTATAATTGATTTTTTTAAAATAAGATATGGCAAGACGGAAAAAACGAATTCTTGGACTTAATAGTGATTTTATTGAAGTAGAATCTTCAACCAAAAAAGGTGTTATTATCGTAATTGTTTTTCTCATTGCAATTATTTCTCTTTTGTCGATTTTTGATCTTGCCGGTGATTTTGGTCGAGTTGTGTATAAAATATTAAAATTGATTTTCGGCTGGGGTTTTTGGATATTTCCTATAATTTTGCTAGCGGCAGGATATTTAAACTTAAGTACGGCAAAATATTCTTTTAAAGCGACGAATGTAATAGGATCAATTCTTGTTGTACTCGGCTATTCCGGTTTTTTCCATTTAACTCAAGAGCCTGATAGTTTTCAACAAATTTTAAAAGAGGGTATTGGCGGGGGATATATTGGTTTTGCCATTAGCTATCCTTTTTTTAAAATAATGGGTAGATTGGCAGGCATGGCAACGATGATTGCTTTTTTTGTTATTGGTATACTTTTGATGTTTAATACCTCTCTTGAATCTTTGATAGCCAAAGTAACTTTTAAGAATATTAGACAGAATTTAAGTAATTTCTGCAGCAGAAAAAAAATTGACACCGATGACGCCGGTGAAGACGAACAGAAAGAAGAAGTGGTGGCTGATAATGAAATGGAACTTGAATTTGAGAAAAGGGAGCTCACTGGAAACGATGAAAATATAACAGATGAAAATGTTTATAAAGATGGCAAGAATGAAATTACTGTTCAGAAGTTTACAAAAAAATATTCAAAGATTGATTTGCCATTGGATTTGCTTAATATAGTCGCAGGAGAATCATCACCTCGTGATGTCAAGATGTGCCAGGAAATAATCCGAAAAACATTGAATAATTTTGGCATTGAAGTGAAAATGGGGGAGTATTTTGTTGGTCCAACCGTAACTCAATATACTTTTAGACCCGCTGAGGGAGTAAAATTGTCAAGAATCGTTGGGCTTGGCAATGATTTGGCCATGGCTTTAGCAGCGCATCCTATTAGAATAGAGGCTCCTATACCAGGCAGGGCATTAGTTGGAATTGAAGTGCCAAATAAAAAAATCGCTGTCGTGTCGCTAAGACAAGTGTTGGAATCAAAAGAATTTAAAATTCGCAAATCGAATTTAAGCATTGCGCTTGGAACTGACGTGGCTGGTAAACCATGGATGGCTGATCTTGAAAAACTTCCACATTTGCTTGTGGCAGGCGCAACTAATTCCGGTAAAACTGTCTGTCTCAATTCTATTATTCTTTCACTTCTTTATCAAAATCAGCCCGATGAACTGAAATTAATTTTGGTTGATCCCAAAAGGGTTGAACTGATTGGCTACAATGAAATTCCTCATTTATTGACGCCTGTTATTGTTGATATAAAAAAAATGATCAACGCGCTTAAATGGACAATTTCCGAAATGGAGAAACGTTTTCAGATTTTATCTAACGCCGGTAAAAGAAATATTCAAGTTTATAATACAACACATCCCAAAGACAAACTGCCATATCTTGTATTTGTAATTGATGAACTTGCTGATTTAATGTCAATTGCTTCAGCGGAAGTTGAGGCCGCCGTTATCCGTTTGGCACAAATGTCAAGGGCTGTCGGCATACATTTGGTTTTGGCTACGCAAAGGCCGTCAGTTGACATTATAACCGGGCTGATAAAGGCAAATATTCCAGGCAGAATTGCTTTCGCAGTGGCGTCTTTAACAGATTCAAGAACCATACTTGACGCTTCTGGCGCTGAGAAACTTTTGGGCAGAGGTGATATGCTATATACAGCAGCTGAACTTTCAAAGCCCAAAAGATTACAAGGCGCTTATGCGTCTGATGAGGATATTGAAAATGTTGTTGCTTATTTAAGGGAGCATAGCGAATCTGATTATGAAGAAAATGTCACAGAAAGAGCCCCTGGCACGACTTGTGCTAATGTAAGTGGATTAGCTGCTTTGCCCTATTTTGACTATGAGAATTCAGATGAATTTTTGGATGAGGCTAGAGAACTTGTTATTAAGGCTGGTAAAGCATCCTCCTCATATTTACAAAGAAAATTGAGAATTGGTTACGCTAGGGCAGCTAGAATTCTTGATTTACTTGAAGAAGAGGGCGTTATTGGTCCAGCCGATGGTTCTAAACCAAGAGAAATATTGGTTAGTAGCTCAAAAGAAGTAACAGACAACGGAGTTATTGATAGTGATAATATTAATGAAGAGAATATAGAAGAAAACGATTATCAAGAAGAAGAAAATAATAGTGGCAGCAAAGACGAAGAGGTAATTGAAAATTAGTGTGGGATCAATGTTTTTGGAAAGATGCTTGATATTGGAAAACGAGAGATGGAAAATGAAGAGAAAGAGAAATATTTATTTTTATATTTTTGAGGCTTTTAATATGGTCGTTTTTAGGCAAAAAAAAATTATTACTGTCAATTCTATTGGGGATGATTTACAAAAAGCGCGTCAGGCGCTTAATTTATCTATTAAAGCAGTTGAGAAAAAGATTAATATTAGTGAGAATTATTTAAAAGCCATGGAAACAAACGATTGGGATGATATACCGGGAGAAATTTACAGAAAAAATTTTTTAAAAAAATATACTGAATTTTTGGCCATTGATTTTGACGGAATTAAGAATAGATATGAAAAAGCAGTTAAAAATTTGGAGAATAATACAGATAAACTGGCCAGCAAGTTTGGCGTAGGACGCAAAAAATTTGTTGTTTTTCCAAAAATAATTCGTAATGTTTTGATAGGGATTTTGATAATTATTATTATTGGATATATTGGCCGACAAATTTTGTCATTGCTTAGTCCTCCAAAATTTGATATTCTTTATCCCGAAGAAAAATTTATTACAAATTCCGTAGCAATAAAAATACTTGGATTTGTCAATGACGAAGCATGGATTGGTTTGAATGACAATGAGATTTCAGTCGGAACAGATGGGTATTTCACCGTTGACATAGATTTGAATCCGGGTTTAAATATAATCAAGTTTGAGGCTCGCAAAAGGTATGGTAGGTCAAAGATTATTTACAGAAGAATAATAGCGGAATAAAATATGAGAATTATTAAAATTAAGACAACAACGATATGATAAAAAAACAAGGTGAAGATGAAGGACAAATCAGCAGGAATAAAGCCGCCGAACAAGCTATTGAACAGATAAAAGAAAGATTTGGAGATGGTGCTATTATGAAGTTTGGCGAGATAAAAAAACAGCAAGTCCCGTCTATTCCAACTGGATGCTTATCAATGGATTTAGCGCTTGGTGTCGGCGGTTTGCCAAAGGGCAGAGTAATAGAAATTTATGGCGCAGAAGCTTCTGGCAAGACAACGCTTTCGCAACACGTCATTGCTACGGTGCAAAAACTTGGAGGTGTGGCTGCCTTTGTTGATGCGGAACACGCTCTTGACCCCGATTATGCTAGAAAAATTGGCGTAAAAGTTGATGAACTTTTGATATCTCAGCCGGACAACGGTGAACAGGCGCTTGAAATCGTTGAAACATTAGTGCGTTCTGGAGGAGTAGATCTGATTGTTATTGATTCAGTAGCCGCATTGACGCCAAAAGCAGAAATTGAGGGGGAGATGGGGCAATCACATATGGGGTTACAAGCAAGATTGATGAGCCAAGCATTGCGCAAGCTTGCGGCCATTGTCAGTAAAACAGGCACAACGGTTATATTTCTTAATCAAACAAGACAAAAGATTGGTGTAGTTTTTGGCAATCCCGAAACAACCACTGGTGGGATGGCATTAAAATTTTATTCATCAGTGCGCATTGAATTGCGCAGAGCCGCGCAATTAAAAATGGGTGAAAAAATTATTGGCAACCGCGTGAAAGCCAAGATTGTTAAAAATAAAGTCGCACCGCCGTTTAAGATTTGTGAGTATGATATTATGTTTAACGAAGGTATTTCACTCTCGGGGGATATTTTGGATCGTGGCGTTGAAAGCGGAGTGATTATAAAGAGCGGCAATTCATACAGTTATCCAGTTATTGATGGAATAGGAGAAAATATAAAACTTGGGGTTGGCAGGGAAAATGCCAAGATATTTTTGAGGGAAAACAAAAAAATTATGAAGGAAATCGGCGGTAAAGTATGGAAGATATTAAAGGAAAAGGAAGAGTAACTGGTGAATTGTAAATCAGAGATTAATATTTTTAAAACCCGGATTTATTCGGGTTTTTATTTGACAAACTTTTTAGTGATCGGTAATGCATAAAAAATTTTTTAGCGTCGGCTAATATTCGCTTGTCATATATTATTTTACTCTTTCAACATATTCACCAGTTTCAGTATTGATGCGTATTAGATCACCTTCTTTGATAAAAATTGGGGTATTGATTTCAGCCCCGGTTTCCAAGGTAACGGTTTTGGTTACTGACCCTTGTGCGGTGTCTCCGCGAACAGCTGGCGGCGCGTCGATTACTTTTAATTCTACTTTCGGCGACAGGTCAATGTTGACAGGAATATTTTCAAAAAACAGAATATTGACAGTTGATGATTCTTTAAGAAACCGGAGCTTATCTCCAATAACGCTTGAATTAATGAAAAATTGTTCATAATTTTCGTCCATGAAGTAGCATTCATCGCCCGTGCGATAAAGAAAATCGGCTTTTCTTTTTTCTATTTCCGCATTATCAAATTTGTCAGATTGCTTAAAATTTTTTTCAAGCGTATTGTTGTTTAGAAGATTTCTGAATTTTGCCTGCAAGACTGCTGAACCGCGGCCCATTTTTAAATGATTAATTTTAATTATTTGACACGCATCGTCATTGTATTTAAAAATAGTGCCGACTTTTAAGTCATTTATACTTAGCATAATTATTTATAAGTTATACAATGTAAGCAATTTCTGCAAAACTAGTATACCAGACACAGCTTAATTTACTGATTGGTTGTTATTATTTTCTAACGAATGGCATAAGGCCCATTTCACGGGCTCTTTTGATAAGAGTTGAGATTTTTCTCTGGTGTTTGGCGCACAGACCAGTGCGCCTGGCGGGTACAATACGACAGTAATGCGACATAAAACGCTGGAGAGTTGGAATATTTTTCCAGTCTATGTTTTTTACTTGATTAACACAAAAGAAACAATGTTTCTCGTTAATTGGTTTGTTCATATACGGCGATTATATAAAAATTAAAATAGTGTTTATTTTTTTAGAAAGGAATCTCCTCTACTTTTATTTCATTAGTGGAATTATTTATGATCGGTTCATCAACTTGAATAGTTGGAGTTTCTTCTTGGGTAGAATTCATAGCGGATCCCTGATCGGCAGATTTTGATGCGGATTTTGAATCAAGCATGATCATATTGTCCGCAACAATTTCTGTAATATAGCGCTTGTTGCCAGTTTGATCGTCCCAAGAACGTGTTTGCAGACGGCCTTCAATATATACCTTTGATCCCTTACGCAGATACTGGCCGCATATTTCAGCCAATTTTCTCCATGCGACAATATTGTGGAACTCAACTTTTTCTTGACGATTACCAGATGCGTCAGTCCAAATAAAATTAGTTGCAACCCCAAACGATGTTACGGAAATGCCATTTGGAGTTGTGCGCACTTCTGGAGTTTTTGTCAGGTTGCCAATAATCATGGCCCTATTGAGATTCATATTTTTTATTATTAATTAATAATTTATATATTATCATTTTCAGCGAGCAATTCATCAATTTTCAGGTCAAGTGCTTTTAGATCTACTTTCCCTCCAGACTTTATTTTTTCGGTTTCATCCAATGGCTTTGCGATTTTTTGCTGCTCATCTTTTTTTCTGATATCATTTTCTGTTTGCTGGGCTTTTATAATATCTGGTTTTTTTTCAACCATCAGTCTGTAACGAGTAATATTTTGCATTAAATTAAGCTCTTTTATGATTTGTTTTAGTTTTTCTTCGGCAGATTCAAATATTGTCAACACAAAATAGCCATGTCTCACACGCTTGATGGTGAAAGCCAGTTTCTTTTTGCCAAGATCTTCTTCCTTGATAATAGTGCCTTTATTTTTTTGAATAATTGAGATAACTTGTTTTTTGGCTGCAACGATGTCGCTTGCCATAAGTGTTGCTGGCACAAAATAGAGTATTTCGTATTTTTTCATGGATTTATTTGTTGTATTTAAAATTGATTTATGTATTTTAATATTTATGTTAGTTTATCATAGGTTGTCCAGAAAAGCAACTATATGTATGCATCCGTCTG